>Ga0209208_10001443_pt1 | contig 33528 bp, 28 predicted proteins | sample S1TSphfallax_3_FD_187694 | JGI IMG/M metagenome (GOLD analysis project Ga0209208, IMG submission 187694) | Host-associated microbial communities from peat moss isolated from Minnesota, USA - S1T2_Fd - Sphagnum fallax MG (SPAdes) (version 2) | ecosystem: Host-associated > Plants > Peat moss >...
GATCGCGACAAGCTGCATCGAAAAGAAAATCTCATTGTTGTACAGCGATCGCGATTTCGATCCGTTCGTTCAGCATCTAGGACTACGCAGCGCCAATTAAGCGATTGCAATCAATAATGGGAGAAAGTGCTTCTACCACATGTCCCAGAAAATCTTTAAAAATCAGGTAATTATGGTGGGCCGTGTAGGGATCGAACCTACGACCAATTGATTAAGAGTCAACTGCTCTACCAGCTGAGCTAACGGCCCATAAACCTATCCGCAAACACGCATCAAGACCGCACCCTCTTGGGGTGGGGTGGACGACGGGACTCGAACCCGCGACGGCCGGAATCACAATCCGGGGCTCTACCAGCTGAGCTACGTCCACCATCGTCATTGATCTTCCGACACGAGGTGGCGCGCCCGGCAGGAATCGAACCTGCAACCGCCGGCTTAGAAGGCCGGTGCTCTATCCGGTTGAGCTACGGGCGCTTAAACCCACGAAAACCTCAAGAGCGCCAACCGTATCCCTCACCCGATAGCCGAGTCCCAAGCAACCGAATCGGAAGTGCGCGCGGATTATATAGACTTTTCTCCACAATTGAAGAGGCCAACCGCCGGCGCGTCGAGAAGGGCGCGGCAGTCGTTGACGCCCCGGGGGAAACACAATATCTTGTGGAGCATCGCGGTGCTCAGCACAAAAGCTGGGCCTAAGAGGGAATCCGGTCGAAAACCGGAGCTGCCCCGCAGCGGTGGATGGGAACGACCGATGTCATTGCACTAAAGCCCGGGGACGACAGTCGTCGGCTTGGGAAGCGACATCCAGTAGGAATCGGCCGTGCACATCACGGCCTCATGCCCACGAGCCCGAAGACCTGCCGTGATCGTCATTCCAGAGGGAATGCCGTTGTTTCTGGAGCTCTCGTGGGAGGAGCGGCCGGGATTTAGGCGTCTGCGCTGATCTGCGCTGACCGGATTCCTTGCTGTTCCCCTGACATTCGATTGGTTTCTTGGAAGGCACAATGCACAGCTATTCTGACAGCGCAGCACCGCAGGTCGGTCACGACGGCTCTTCCGGAGCCGGTCGACAGCCGCAGTTTCAGCTCAATCCGCCGCCTGCCCCGCGCGCGCCGATGAGCGTCAAGAAGCGTTCTGGGGCTCTCGAGCCCATCGACGTCAACAAGATCGTGCGTGCCGTAACGCGCTGCTGCGAGGGTATCGCGGACGTCGACCCGATGCGCGTGGCCCTCAAGACCATCGCCGGCCTCTACGACGGCGCGACGACTCGCGAACTGGACGAACTCTCCATTCGGACCGCGTCCTCCTTCATGGCGGATGAACCCGCTTATTCCAAGCTGGCCGCTCGATTGCTCGGTGCGTTCATCGACAAGGAAGTACAAGGACTGGGCATCTATTCTTTTTCACAGTCCATCCGCTTGGGCTTCGATGTCGGCTTGGTCAACGAACGAGTGATGCATTTCGTGGAAGCCAACGCGCGAAAACTGAATGATTCCATCGACGCTGAGCGCACCCAGCGGTTCGAATACTTCGGCCTCCGGACCCTGTACGACCGTTACCTGCTGAAGCACCCCACGAAGCGGCATGTGCTCGAGACCCCCGCCTACTTCTGGATGCGGGTGGCGGTGGCGCTGTCAACGACGGTACACGACGCCATCGAGCAATACCGGCTGTTCTCTTCGCTCGATTATCTGCCGAGTTCGCCGACGCTGTTCAACGCGGGCACTTTGCATGAACAACTTTCCAGCTGCTTCTTGCTCGATTCGCCTCCGGATTCGCTCGAAGGGGTGTATGACAAATACAAGGATATTGCCCTGCTGTCGAAGTTTTCCGGCGGGATCGGAGTCGCCTGGCATCGTGTGAGGTCGGAAGGCTCGCTGATCCGTTCGACCAATGGATTATCGAACGGCATTGTCCCGTGGCTCAAGACACTGGATTCCTCGGTGGCAGCCGTCAACCAAGGCGGCAAGCGCAAAGGCGCCGCCTGCGTTTATCTCGAGACCTGGCACGCCGACATCGAGGCCTTCCTGGAGCTGCGCGACAACACCGGCGACGATGCCCGCCGCACGCATCATCTGAATACGGCCAACTGGATCCCGGACCTCTTCATGCAACGCGTCGAGGCCGATGAGCAATGGTCCTTGTTCGATCCGAAGGATGTGCCCGAGCTGCCGGATCTCTGGGGAGCGCCGTTCGAGCAGGCCTATGTTCAGGCCGAGGCGCGTGGTCTCGCCCGCAGAACGCTGCCGGCGCGGGATCTCTATGCCCGCATGATGCGGAACCTCGCACAGACAGGCAACGGTTGGATGACCTTCAAGGACAAATCCAATCGCGGCTGCAATCAGACAGCACTTCCGGACGCCGCGGTGCACCTCTCGAACCTCTGCACCGAAATCATTGAAGTCACCAACCATTCCGAGAGCGCGGTCTGCAACTTGGGATCCATCAATCTCGCCCGCCACGTCGACAACCGCGAGTTCGATTTCGACAAACTCGAGCATACGGTGGAATTGGCAGTCCGGCAGTTGGATAGCGTCATCGATCTTAATTTTTATCCGATTGCAACGGCCCGCGCCTCGAACCTGCGCTGGCGCCCGGTCGGGCTGGGTGTCATGGGACTGCAGGACGTGTTCTTCAAATTACGGTTTCCCTTCGACTGCGACGCCGCGCGTCGCCTGTCCCGCCAGATCGCCGAAGAGATCTATTTTCACGCCCTGCGGACATCGATGGACCTCGCGCGGGAGAAGGGGCCGCACGCGAGTTTTGCCGAGACCCGCGCGGCGCGCGGCGAATTGCAGTTCGACGCCTGGAACGTCGTCCCACAGAATGTCGAGCGTTGGCGGAAATTGAGCGCGGAAATCCGCACTCATGGTCTGCGCAACAGCCTGCTGGTGGCGATAGCGCCCACGGCCACGATCGCATCGATTGCCGGTTGTTACGAGTGCATCGAACCGCAGCTGTCGAATCTGTTCAAGCGCGAGACGCTGTCGGGAGACTTTCTCCAGGTCAACGCCTGCCTTGCGCAGGAATTGAAGCTGCTCGGCCTGTGGACCGCCGAGATGCGCGATGCGATCAAGCTGGCGGATGGTTCCGTACAGGGAATCGATGCCATCCCGCCGGAACTCAAGGCCATCTATCGCACCGCGTGGGAGTTGCCGATGAAATCGCTGATCGAGATGGCGGCTGATCGGGGCGCCTTCATCGATCAAAGCCAATCCCTGAACCTGTTCATTGCGAACCCGAACATCGGGCAGCTGTCGAGCATGTACATGTATGCCTGGAAACAGGGGCTGAAAACCACCTACTATCTTCGCTCCCGTCCGGCAACCAAAATTTCGAAGACCACCGTGCGTGAACGCTCCACCGACGTGCCGCAGCCGCCGGCGGACGCAGTGGCCTGTTCCTTGGAGAACCCGGAAACCTGTGAGGCCTGCCAGTGAGTCACATTCTCGATCCCGGGTTCAATCTGACGCTCCGGCCCATGCGCTACCCGAAGTTCTATGACATGTACCGCGCGGCCATCAAGAATACGTGGAGCGTGGAGGAAATCGACTTTCAGATCGATCTTGGCCATATGCAGCGGCGCATGAGCGCCGCGGACCGGCATCTCGTCGAAAGACTGGTGGCCTTTTTCGCCACCGGCGACTCGATCGTGGCCAACAATCTCGTGTTGAGTCTCTACAAACACATCAACGCACCCGAGGCGCGCATGTACCTGTCGCGGCAGCTCTTCGAAGAGGCGCTGCACGTGCAGTTCTATTTGACGCTGCTCGACAATTACGTGCCGGATCAGGCGCAGCGCGAACGCGCGTTTGCGGCAATCGAGAACATTCCGTCGATCCGCCGCAAAGCCCGGTTCTGCCAGCGCTGGACGGATTCGGTATTGCAACTCGAGCGCATCGAGTCCGCCGAGGACCGACGCCGGTTCCTGCTGAATCTCACCTGCTTCGCAAGCTGCATCGAGGGACTCTTTTTCTTCGGTGCGTTCGCCTACGTGTATTTCTTGAGGTCGCGCGGTCTGTTGCCGGGCCTTGCCTCGGGCACGAACTGGGTATTCAGGGACGAGAGCGCTCACATGGCGTTTGCGTATGAAGTCATCGAGACGGTGCGCAAGGAAGAGCCGGGGCTGTTCGATGCCGATTGGGCCGCTCAGGTACGCATCATGATCGAGGAAGCGGTGGAATGCGAGGTGGCCTTCGCCGACGACGTGCTGGCTGAGGGTGTCGTCGGCCTCACGCGGACCGAGATGCGGGAATACCTGCAGTACGTCGCCGATCAGCGGTTGCTGAAGCTGAATCTTCCGGTGCGCTACGGCTCGCGCAATCCTTTTGCCTTCATGGAGCTGCAGGACGTCCAGGAACTCACCAACTTCTTCGAGCGCAAGGTGTCTGCCTACCAAGTCGCCGTCCAGGGCGAAGTGGCGTTCGATCACGCGTTCTGAAGGTTCCCGGCCGGCCCCCGGTTGAGGCCCGGGCCGCCCGGTCTAGTAGCGTCGCGGGTTCTAGTCACCCCGGCCCATTCTATTCCTTCGCCCGTTCTGTGGAGACGAAATCGACCGGCGATAGTCGCCGTCAACCTAAGAGCGCGTCGGACGTTCCCGCCAAAAAAATCGGCAACGTGGAAGGCGTAAGGAGCGGACATGTTGAGATGCCCCCGGATATTGCTGGCAGCGTTGGTTTGCACGCTGTCCGCGTGCGGCTACGATGACGATCGTGGCGTTCATTTCTATGGACCGGGCCCGCAGCCCTATCCATCGCCCCCGGCGACTCAAGCGCTGCTCGAGGTCTTTCATGCGTCGCCCGATGCGCCCGCGGTCAATGTCCTTCTCGACGGCAATGCGATCTCCGGCAATCTCGACTATGCGAATGGCACCGGCCAGATTCCGGTTGATGCGACCCAGTCTCACACACTTGCCATCCAAGCGCTCACCCCGGGCGCACCCACCACGGTGATCGGGCCGCTCAACGAATCGTTCACCGCCAATACCGTTTACACCGTCGTTGCCGAAGGTCCCGTGGCCTCGCTGGGACCGGTGGTGTTTTCTCATCCTCAAACAGCCATCGCGCCGTCGGCTACGCGGGTCCAAGTGCTGCACGCGGCGCCGTCGGCGCCCACCGTCTCGGTGTATGTCACCGCTCCCGGCGCGAGCTTGGCGTCGAGCGCGCCGCTTGGCACGATTGCGTTTCAGGGCTCGATCGGTCCCACCGATGTGCCGTCGGGTCAATATGAAATCCGTGTGACGCCGGGCGGCGCGGCGACGCCCGTTTTGTTCGACTCCGGCACCGTCACGTTGCCGCCGGGCGCAGACCTGCTGCTGGTGGCGGTTCAAAACACCGGCCCGGGGACGGCGCCCGTCGCGATCGCAAGCGTCGATCAGAGCGGCCATAATAACCTGCTGCTCGATGTATCCACGCCCGCGCAGATCCGGGTCGTCCATGACATCGCGGATGGTCCGGCGGTGAGTGTGTTCGCCAACGGCGTCACCACTCCGCTCATTCCCAGCCTTGCATTTCCGAATTTCTCGGCTTATCTCGCCGAGACGCCGGGTATCTACGGAATCACGGTGACCCCGGCGTCGAACGCCGGCAGCCTATTGATCGAGCAGCAGTTGAACTTGAACGCCGGGACTCTGCAGACGTTTTATGCGCTGGGAACGCTGGCCGCTCCCACCGCCTTGGTCACCCGCGACGACGACCGGCGCATCGCAGTCGAGGCGAAGCTTAGGATCATCCATGGGTCCCCGTCGGCCGGACCGGTCGACATCTATCTGACGGCGGCGGGCGTCAACATCGCGTCGGTCGCGCCCACCTATGCCGCTGTTCACTTCGGCTCCGACACGGGATTCCAGGGCGTCGCGGCCGGCTCCTACGTACTGACCGTGACCCCCGCAGGCAGCAAGACACCCGCGATCGGGCCGCTCACCGTCACGCTGAAAGACAGCGGCATTTACACGGCGGTGGCACGCGATGCAACGGGGGGCGGTACACCCTTGGGTCTCATCTTGCTGGATGACTTCGCAGCCTAGCCTTCCCAGATCCGACCTACGCTCTATCCCATTGATTTTATTGGTCGGGGTGACAGGATTCGAACCTGCGACATCTACGTCCCAAACGTAGCGCTCTACCAGTCTGAGCTACACCCCGAAGATCAAAGCGGCTACCCGCTCCGTGCGCCGGGCGCGAAGTGTAGCATTTTGCCGCACTATGGCTGATCGCCACTTGCCTGGTGCCTTATACGAAACTTACTTGACGTATACGTGAAGTTCCGGCTTAATTGGGCAATGAAGGAACCGTCCGGCCAGCTCTACTCAGTGACTCAGCTGGGCGCCGACTTAGGCGTCACAGCCCGCACCATTCGTTTCTACGAGGACAAGGGTTTGATATCGCCGCAGCGCGCCGGCAACAACCGCGTCTATACCCAGCGCGACCGGGCGCGGATGATTTTGATCCTGCGCGGTAAGAAGCTCGGTTTCTCGCTGCGTGACATCAAGGAGTACCTGGACCTCTACGATGTGGACCCGACGCATGCAAGGCAGCTACGGCTGCTCATCAAAGCGGTTCGCAGCCGGATGCAGCAACTCGAGGAGCAGCGCGTCGCTCTCGACGAAGCGCTGGGCGAACTGGTGGAGGTCGAGGCCCAGGCGCGCGACGCCTTGAGTGCGCTCGAGAGCGGCTCTGCGCGAGAGCGGATCCGCGCCCAGGTGGCAACTGTCAATACTTGAAGTACGTCGCGATCCCAAGCGGCCTCAATCGGAGAAATTGCATGAAAAATGTCGTCATCGCAGGCTACGCCCGATCTCCCTTCACCTTGGCCAACAAGGGCGCACTCCTCCGCGTGCGCCCCGACGATCTAGCCGCACAGGTCGTCATGGCGCTCATCGAACGCACCGGTGTTCGGCCCCAGGACATCGAGGATGTGATCGTCGGTTGTGCCTTTCCCGAGGCCGAGCAAGGCTTCAATGTCGGCCGTCTGATCGGTCTTTTGGCCGGACTGCCGCAATCGGTGGGTGGTATGACCGTGAACCGGTTCTGTGGCTCTTCGATGTCGGCGATTCACATCGCCGCCGGCCAGATTCAAATGGATGCCGGCGACGTGTTCGTCGCGGCGGGCGTCGAGAGCATGTCGCGCGTGCCGATGACGGGCTTCAATCCGCTGCCGAATCCGGCCTTGCAGGAGAAGACGGCCGCTTACATCAGCATGGGTGACACGGCCGAAAACGTTGCCGCCAAGTGGCATATCAGCCGCGAAGCTCAGGAGGCTTTCGCCGTGCGCAGTCAGCAGCGCGCCGCAGCGGCGTGGAAGGCCGGCTACTTCAAGGAGGAGATCGTTCCCATCACGGGCAAGGGCGGCACGGTCGATACGGATGGTTGTCTGCGTCCCGATACCACCGCCGCGACCTTGGCGGCCTTGAAGCCCGCTTTTTCGCAAGCCGGGACGGTCACTGCGGGCACCTCCTCGCCGCTCACCGACGGCGCCTCGGCAGTGCTCGTTTGCAGCGAAGAATATGCCGACAAGCATGGCCTGAAAGCCCTGGCGCGCATTCGCAGCATCGCCGTCGCCGGCTGCGCGCCGGACATCATGGGCATCGGCCCGGTCGGTGCCACCCAGAAGGCGCTGCTGCGTGCCAAGCTCGACATATCCGCCCTCGACGTGGTGGAACTCAATGAGGCCTTCGCAAGCCAGGCCCTGGCCTGTGCTCACGACTTAGGCATTCGCGATGAGACGCTCAACATCGATGGCGGTGCCATCGCCCTCGGCCATCCCTTGGGCGCCACCGGTGCGCGCATCGTGGGTAAGGCGGCGAGCTTGCTTAAGCGGGTCGGCGGCCGGTATGCGCTGGCCAGTCAGTGCATCGGCGGCGGCCAGGGCATCGCCACCATCCTCGAGCGCATCTAACCCGCAGGAGCCTTCCCTATGCAACCCATCCGCAAAGCTACCGTGATCGGCGCCGGGGTGATGGGCGCCGGCATCGCGGCGCAGATCGCCAACGCAGGAATACCGGTCCGACTGCTCGACATTGTTCCCGACGGCGCCGGCAACCGCAATGCGTTGGCCGAGGGTGCCATCGCCAAAATGTTGAAAACCGAGCCGGCGCCCTTTATGTCGCCGCGCGCCGCGAAGCTGGTGACTCCCGGCAACATTGAGGATCATCTCGCCGAAATCGCCGACAGCGATTGGATCATCGAGGCCGTCGTCGAACGCCTTGATGCCAAACAGGCCCTCTACAAGAAGATCGATGCCGTGCGCAGACCCGGCGCCGCCGTCTCATCCAACACGTCGACCATTCCGCTCGCGCTGCTGACGCGCGGAATGCCGGAGGCGTTCATGCGTGATTTCCTCATCACGCATTTCTTCAATCCACCCCGCTATATGCGCCTGCTCGAGATCGTGACCGGGCCGGCCACCGACGCCGCGCTCACCGAGACGGTTGCCCTGTTTGCCGATCGCATGCTCGGCAAGAGCATCGTCCGCTGCAAGGACAGCCCGGGGTTCATCGCCAACCGCTTGGGCGTTTACTGGTTGCAACTCGGTGTGGTGGCCGCCTTCGATCTCGCCCTGAGCGTCGAAGAGGCCGATGCCATCGTCGGCAGGCCCATGGGAATCCCCAAGACCGGCGTATTCGGTCTCATCGACCTGGTGGGCTTGGACCTGATGCCGCACATCAATGCCAGCCTCACCAAATCGCTGCCCGAAAGCGATCCCTTCCAGGCTGCCAATCGCGATCTGCCGCTCGTTCAAAAAATGATCGCCGGTGGGTACACCGGCCGCAAGGGCAAGGGCGGTTTCTATCGACTGAACCGCGCCGGCGGCGGCAAGGTGAAGGAAACCATCGACTTGAACTCGGGGGAATATCGCGCCGAACGCAAGGCGGATCTCCCGGAACTCGCCGCGGCGGACAAGAATCTGCGTGCCCTGCTCTCCTCACCCGGGAAGGCCGGACGCTACGCCTGGCAAGTGCTGGGCCGGACTCTGACCTATGCCGCAAGCCTCGTGCCGGAGGCGGCGGATCGCATCGACGCCATCGACGAGGCCATGCGCTTGGGTTACAACTGGCAGTGGGGGCCCTTCGAGCTGATCGACAAACTCGGCACGAACTGGCTCATCGAACGCCTGGAACAGGAGGGCATCGCCGTGCCCCCGCTCCTGCGCACGGCCAAGGACAAGACCTTCTACCGCATCGAGAACGGCGGCCGTCAGTACCTCGGTACCGATGGGGCCTACCATGACCTTGAGCGGCCCGACGGCGTGCTCATGCTCGAGGACATCAAACGCGTCTCGAAGCCGGTGCTGAGGAACGGCTCCGCCGCCGTCTGGGATATCGGCGACGGCGTGCTCTGTTTCGAGTTCACCAGCAAGAGTAACTCGCTCGACGCGGAGATCATCAACCTGCTGGGTAAGACCATCCCTTTGGTGCAACAGAAGTACAAGGCGCTGGTCGTCTACAACGAGGGCCAGAATTTCTCCGTGGGCGCCAATCTCGGACTCGCGCTCTTCGCTGCCAACATCGCCGCCTGGGGCGAGATCGAGAAATTGATCGCGGGCGGGCAGCAAACCTACAAGGCGCTGAAATATGCCCCCTTCCCCGTGGTGAGCGCCCCCGCCGGAATGGCATTGGGGGGCGGCTGCGAAATTCTCCTGCACAGCGATGCCGTGCAAGCCCATGCCGAAAGCTACATCGGTCTCGTCGAATGTGGGGTGGGACTGATACCCGGTTGGGGCGGGTGCAAGGAAATGCTTATGCGCTGGACCGCCAGCGGTGGACTGCCGCATGGGCCGATGCCGGCCCCGACCAAAGTGTTCGAAACCGTGAGTACTGCCACCGTCTCGAAATCCGCCGCGGAGGCGAAGGACCTGCTGTTCCTTCGCCCCACCGACGGCATCACCATGAATCGCTATCGATTGCTCGCGGATGCGAAAAATCTGGCGTTGAAATTGGCGGTTGACTATGTGCCGCCCACACCAAAGGACCTCAAACTGCCGGGCGCGGCCGGCAAGCTCGCCTTCACGATGGCCGCGATGAGCTTTCACAAGCGCGGACTGGCTACCGACTTCGACATGGTGGTTTCCGCCGGCCTTGCCGACGTGCTCTCGGGCGGCGAAGCCGATTTGGTCGACGTCGTCAACGAGGAACAATTGTTCGCCCTGGAACGCGCCGCCTTCATGCGCCTGATTAAAACCGCCGGGACGCTGGCGCGGATCGAGCACATGCTCGTGACCGGCAAACCCCTGCGCAACTAGATCTGGAGAGACGATCATGCAAAAGTACAACGCACCCCTTCGTGACATGCGCTTCGTGCTGCACGAACTGTTCGATAGCTCTCGTCTGGCGACGCTGCCGGGGCTGGAAGACATGACGCCCGACGTGCTCAATACGGTGCTCGACGAAGCGGCGAAGTTCATCACCGGCGTGTTGCTGCCGCTCAATGCCACCGGCGATGCCGAGGGATGTCATTACGCCGAGAACGTGGTGCGCACGCCGAAAGGATTCAAGGAAGCCTATCGCGCCTTCATCGAGGGCGGCTGGGGTTCCTTGAGTTCCGATCCCGCCTATGGCGGCCAGGGCATGCCCGAAAGCGTGTCGAAGTTGGTTGAAGAGATGATCTGCGCCTGCAATTTGTCCTTCGGGCTTTATCCCGGTCTCACGCACGGCGCCTATCTCGCCCTCAAGAGTCATGGCTCCGAGGAACTCAAGAGTCGCTTTCTGCCGAAGCTGGTCGACGGCACCTGGGCGGGCACCATGTGCCTCACCGAAGCCCACTGCGGCACCGACTTGGGACTGCTGCGAACCCGCGCCGTGCCGCAAGCAGACGGCACCTACCGGCTGACGGGATCGAAGATTTTCATTTCCGCCGGCGAGCACGATCTCACGGAGAACATCATCCACTTGGTGCTCGCACGAATGGCCGACGCACCCCCGGGCATCAAGGGCATCAGTCTGTTCGTGGTGCCGAAGTTTCTGGTCGATGCCAACGGTAGCGTGGGTTCCCGCAACGGTGTGAAGTGCACCGCCATCGAGCATAAAATGGGGATCAAGGCCTCGGCAACCTGCCAGATGAGCTTCGACGACGCGGTTGGCTACCTGGTGGGCGAACCCCACAAGGGCATGCGCGCGATGTTCGTGATGATGAACAGCGAGCGCTTGTCGGTTGGAACCCAGGGCCTCGGCATCGGTGAGGTCGCTTATCAAAGTGCCGTGGCCTACGCCAAGGACCGGGTTCAGGGTCGCTCCCTCTCCGGGCCGAAAAACCCTGGAAAAGCGGCTGATTCGATCATCGTTCATCCTGACGTGCGCCGCATGCTGATGACCATGCGCGCCTACAACGAAGGCTGCCGCGCTCTCGGTGTGTGGGTGGCCAATGCACTCGACCGGATGGAGCGCTTGCCGGAGTCGCCCGAGCGTACCGAGGCCGAAGATTTCGTTGCTCTGATGACACCGGTGGTCAAAGCGCTGTTCACCGATTTGGGTTTCGAGGCGGCGAACTTGGGATTGCAGACGTATGGTGGCCACGGCTTCATCGTCGATCATGGCATGGAGCAATTCGTCCGCGATGCACGGATCGCCATGATCTACGAGGGCACCAACGGTGTGCAGGCGCTGGACCTGGTAGGCCGCAAGATACCCGCGAACATGGGCCGATCGCTGCGCCGGTTTTTTCATCCTGTATCCGAATTCATCGAGCAATACGGCACCGACCCGGAAATCGGCGGGCTCGTGCAGCCGTTCGCGAAGGCTTTCGGTGCGCTGCAGCTCGCGACCGGCTTCATCGCACAAAAGAGCTTTGCCGACCCCGAAGAGGCGGGCGCGGCCTCCAGTGAATACCTGCGCATGCTCGGCCTCGTTGCTTTGGGCTTCATGTGGGTGCGGATGGCCCAGGTTGCTGCCGCCAAGCTTCCCGCGGCGGAGGGTGATGATGCCGCGTTCTATCGCGCCAAGCGCGCCACGGCGACGTTCTACGTGGAGCGCATACTGCCCCAGGTCGGCGCTCTCTGGTTCAGCATCAAGGCTGGCAAGGCATCGATGATGGCACTCGAGGAGGCCGCTTTCTAGGCCGCTCGGGAGCCGCGCGGGGCGCTACAGATCTGCATACCCGCCGCTCGCCACGTCGGCGGCCTTGATCGCGGCGCGCACGCGCGGACTCAACAGCGCGGCAAGCTCGTCGCCGTGCCGGTAATCGCTCATCGACGGCGACACGAGCTGTCCTGCGTGAGCCGGATGCAGGTAAATCTCCGATATGCCGGACGGCAAGTGGTCGATCACCCGCAGCAGGGCCGTTTCATCCATGGCACCGCTTGCCGCGATGCCGAACACCTGGTCATTGTGCCGGAGGCCCGCGGCCCGCAATCGCGTTTTCATCATCCCGACCCAAGGCCGGAGCAGCGCCGCGGCCAAACCCGCCCGCCAACCGCCGGCCTGCGTGGCGAACCACAGCGGCTCCTGCGGCACTCGTACCGCAGCGACGCCGAAATCCCGTCCGATGCGCACCAGCATGCCGAGCAGGCTCGGATGCAGATGAAAATGCTTGTGCACGTTGACGTGGTCCAAACGCAGACCCGTGCCGGCGAAGGCGCTGAACTGCGCGCGGATCTCCGCCTCGAGCTGCCGGCGAACCAACGGAAGTGCGAAGTAGCGTATCCCGCGCCGGAACATCCGGCCATCCATCAGCCCGTCCGCGTCCGCAAGCGCTGAAACCTGATGGGGGTCGAGCATCGCACGCCCGTCAGCCAGAACGAGATGCAATCCCACTCTTAAGTGCGGAAGCCGGCGGGCACGGCGGATCGCATCGGCGGCGGCGGGCGCCGCCACCATCAAGCTTGCGGCCGTCAGAATTCCCGATCGGCTTGCCAGCTCGACTGCATCGTTCACCGCATCATGCAGCCCAAAATCGTCCGCAGTGACGATCAGAAATTTCTTCGAACTCACACCGGTAAAACAGAACCGTCGCGGGCGATCCGAAAGCGATCGTTCCGCCAGTGCACGCTGCGCGTGACGAAACTCCAGCACCACAAGCCCACGCCGAGGATGTCGCCCAGCGGCAGCATGAACATTTCCCGCAGTGAAGATCCGTCAGCACGCGTTCTCATGTGCAGCATGATCCGCGCGAAGACGGTCACCACCAGCATTGCGAGCGACGCGGGCGCAGCGCCGGTGAGTAAAACGCCGAACGCCGCGACCGGCACTCCGAAAGTGATGACGGATAAAAAATAGCCCACCGGGCGCACCGCTCGAATGGTGCGCAACCAGCGAAGCTCATGGCGCATCATGTCGCCGAAGCTAGACTCCACGACACTGGTTTCGACCACGACGTCGGAAAGCACGGTGCGCAAGCCGAGAGCGCGGGTCAGCTCGCCGAGGCGATAGTCATCGGCCAGCTGATTGGCGATCGCCATGAATCCACCGATCCGAAGGAGGGCATGACGACGCAGCGCAATGGTGACGCCGAAGGCGAAGGCACGGGAGCCCCCCAGTGCAGCCACGCGCACCGATGGCATGAACCACTCGTTGATGAACTGCGAGGCAAGGGCGGACCATATCCCAGGTCGTGGGACACCCCGATACGGGCAGGTGACGATTCCCACCTCTGAATCGAGCAGCGGCGCCACGACCTTCGCCAGATAGTCGCGGCTCACGCGAACGTCGCTGTCGGAGATCACGAGATAGTCGTGTTTGGCGAGCGGCATCATGTTGACGAGGTTGCTGACTTTGCGACTGCTGCCGTGTTGGCGGCGATCGACGACCAGATGCAGCGAGATCTGCGGATACGCACGTTGCAAACGCTGCACGATTTCCACCGCCGGATCGTGTGCATCGGCGACACCGAAAATCACTTCGTAATCCGGATAATCTTGCTCGCAGAAGGACCGCAGGCAGTCGTAAGTTTCCGCTTCAATGCCGCACAGCGGCTTGAGCACGGTGACACTCGGCAGCGGCAAGGTAGCCCGCTCCGTGGGCTTCAAGCGGGTCTGGACGGCGAGCCAAGCGATCACGCCATAAGCCATGGCACCGGCGCTCAAGGTCAATCCGCTCCAAAATATCCACGTCATCATCGAATCTCGAGAAATGTGAAGCTTTGTCAGTTTACCGCACCTTAGAATCCGCCAAGATGACCTTTCCGCAATGCGGGAGTCTGCGCGGAAGGCCGCAGTGTTTCGCAACTGGCAAACGCAAGCTGCCCCTCCTCGGTTGACTCCTGCTGTCGGCTGACGCTTACAGATCTGCGAGCAGGTTCAACCGGAAATTGCACTGCGGCATCGTGGTCTCGCGCGTTGTGCAGTGATGATTCAACGAGTCAGGAGGGCGTCATCCAAGAATTCGATCCAGTGCCGCACGGCCAGCGTCGTGCCCGATTGCAGATGCTGGATGCAGCCGATGTTCGCGGAGGCAATGGCCACGGGTTGCACGGCGAGGAGATGCTCGAGCTTCCGGTCGCGAAGCTCTCGTGCAATCTGCGGCTGGAGCACGGAATAGGTCCCCGCCGACCCGCAGCAAAGGTGGCTTTCGCTCGGTGCAAGACACATGTCGAAGCCCAGCGACCCGAGTTGGGCCGCGATGCCGCGCAGACGTTGCCCATGCTGCAACGTGCAGGGCGGATGCAGGACGATGCGACCGGCAAGCGGCCGCAATTTTCCCTCAAGTCCAACCACCAGGTCAGGGAGCAGTTCGGACAGATCCCGCGCGATAGCGCTCACGCGCGCCGCCTTCTGTCGGTAGGAGGGGTCATCCCGCAGAGCATCGCCGTAATGCTTGACCGCCAGGCCGCACGCGGAGGCGTTCATGATGATTGCTTCCACTGCGCCGGACTCCACCCAGGGCCACCACACATCGACGTTGCGGCGCGCATTCTCGAGATGTCCGGCGGAATCGCCCAGGTGCTCGCGCAGTGCCCCACAGCATCCCGCGCCCTGTGCGACCAACGTCTCGATTCCGCAGGCATCGAGCACCCGGGCCGTCGCGCTGTTGATGTTCGGCCGCAATGCCGGTTGGACGCATCCCGCGAGCAATAACACCTTGCGCAAGTGCGTACGGGTCGGCAGAGCGTCGGCCGCAGGACCGCTCGGCGGCGGCACGTGATGCCGCAGGGCGGCAGGCAGCAGCCCCCGCATGAGTTGGCCCACCTTGAGTGCGGGGCGGAACAGTCGCGAGGTAAGGCCCTCTCGGAGGAGCCAGCGCTGCGCCCGTTCGGCCGGCGGACGCGCAACGCGTTCCTCGATCACCTCCCGACCGATGGCCACCAACTGCCCGTATTTCACGCCGCTCGGACAGGTCGTTTCACAGTTGAGACAGGTCAGACAACGATCCAGATGCACTTGCGTGCTGCGCCCGGCTTCGGCGCCCTCCAGCAGTTGCTTGATGAGGTAGATCCGTCCCCGCGGCCCGTCGAGTTCATCGCCGAGCACTTGATAGGTGGGACAAGTCGCATTGCAAAATCCGCAGTGCACGCAGGTGCGCAGAATTTCTTCCGCGGTCTCGCCCCGAGCAGTGTTCTTGAATTCCGGGCTTAAATTGGTTTGCATGGTCTCTCGTGCGCGCCGCTTACGGCTTATAATTCTGCATACAGCCGGCCGGGGTTGAACACGCAGTTCGGGTCGAAGCATTGCTTCAATCGGCGGTGCAGCTCGAGCGACGCTCTGCTTAACGGCGCGAACGCTCCGGCGCTCTTGTCCACGCCGCGAAACAGCGTAGCGTGTCCGCCCACCGAGTGAGCGGCCTGGCGCAACGCCGCCGCGGACGCCGAACCCCGGTACCAGCGCTGCGCCCCGTTCCATTCGATGAGCTGCACCCCCGCCAAGGCGAGCGGCGGTGACGTTTCGGGAACTGCGAGCCGCCAAAGAGGCTCGCCGCTGAAGAATTCATGCCGATGATCGCGCAAATCGGCCCACCACCGGAGAGCCTCGTCAGCCGGGAGTTCATGGCCCCCGGCAGGCGTCTGCAAGCGACTCACTGCCGGCTCGTCGCCCGCAAGGCGTACGGTCAATCGGCCCGCGTACCAACAACTCGCCGTGACCGGAGCACCGCTCGCCGCCCAGCGTTGCAGCAACCGCATGGCCGTTGTCTCGTCGCATTCGAAACAAAGCGTCCGGCCGCCGAGTTGCGCGGGCATCACTTTCAAGGACACGTCGCTGATCACGCCGAGTATGCCAAGCGATCCGGCGAGGACCCGGGACACATCGTAGCCGGCGACATTTTTCATTACTTGGCCGCCGAAGGTCAGCAGGTCGCCCGAGCCGTTGAGCATGCTCACACCGAGCACGAAGTCCCTCAAGGGACCGACGGCGGCGCGCGCCGGCCCCGACAGGCCTGCGGCAACCATGCCGCCGACGGTCCCGGAATCGCCGAACCGCGGCGGTTCGAAAGGCAGACATTGACCGCGCGCGGCCAATACCTCTTCCAGTTCCGAAAGTGGTGTTCCGGCTCGAGCCGTGATGACCAACTCGGTGGGCTCGTAGCTGGTGATGCCGGTCAGGTCACGCGTGTCGAGCGGTTCGCCCCGCGGCGGATTGCCATAGAAACGCTTCGTCCCGCCGCCGCGCACCTCCAGGGCGGTCCGCGCCGCGGATGCCTCCCGGATTCGCTCGCTGACTCGCCGCAAGCCGGCATCGCCGACATTCATCAAAAGCGCGACAGATCGGGAAATGGCAGTGCGCCGTGATGAACGTGCATCCTGCCGTACTCGGCACAGCGCGCAAGCGTTGGAATCACCTTGCCGGGATTGAGCAGGCCGGCTGGATCGAATGCGTGCTTGACCGCCAGCATCTGCTTGAGTTCGCCCGGCGAGAACTGCACGCACATGGAGTTCAACTTCTCGACACCGACACCATGCTCCCCGGTGACCGTGCCCCCCACCGCAATGCTTGCTTCGAGAATGGCCGCGCCGAACAATTCGCAGCGATGCAGTTGATCGGGATCGTTGGCATCGAAAAGAATCAGCGGGTGCAGGTTGCCGTCGCCGGCATGAAACACGTTGACACATTGCAGACCGTATTTCTCCTCCATGCCTTCGATGGCGCGCAGCATCTCTGCAAGCCGTTTGCGCGGAATGGTGGAATCCATGCACATGTAATCCGGACTCAGCCGCCCCGAGGCCGGAAACGCGTTCTTGCGGCCGCTCCAGAAACGTAAGCGCTGCGCCTCATCGCGGCTGATCTCGATCCGCGTCGCGCCATTCGCTTCGAGCACGCCGATCGTCCGTGCAATTTCCGCTTCAACCGCATCCGCCGTTCCATCACTCTCGCAGAGCAGAATGGCCGCGGCGTCGAGATCGTAGCCGGCGTGTACGAAATCCTCGACGGCCGCAGTCATGCGCTTGTCCATCAGCTCGAGTCCGGCGGGAATGATGCCGACAGCAATGACCGCCGCCACCGCCTCGCCGGCTGCTTCCACGGTGGCGAAGCTCGCCATGATGCAGCGAGCCAGCTCAGGTCGCGGCAGCAGCCTCACGGTGACCTCAAAAGTCACCGCCAACATGCCTTCGCTGCCCACGATGAGCGGCAGGAGATCGAGACCTGCGGCATCCGGCCCGGCGGAACCGAATTCGATCGGTTCCCCGTCTGCAGTGAAGCCGCTTGCCCGCAGCACGTTGTGCAGGGTGAGGCCATATTTCAGGCAATGCACGCCGCCGGAATTCTCGGCCACGTTGCCGCCGATGGTGCACGCAATTTGGCTGGACGGATCGGGCGCGTAGTATAGACCGAACGGCGCCGCAGCTTCGCTGATGGCGATGTTCCGAACTCCGCATTGCACGGTTGCGGTGCGCGCAATCGGATCGATCTCGAGGATTCGGTTGAACTTGGCCATCGACAGCGTCACACCCAGCGCATGCGGCAGGGCACCGCCCGACAACCCCGTTCCCGCGCCGCGTGCCACGACCGGCACATTCAAGCTGTGACAGACTTTCAGCACCGCTCCGACCTGCGCTGACGTCTCGGGCAAGACGACGACCAGCGGCTGTTGCCGATAGGCGGTGAGCCCATCGCATTCGTAGGCGCGGGTATCTTCGGATCGATACGTGATGCAGTGGCTGGGCAGAATCTTGGAGAGGGCCGACACTACCTCGGCTTGTCGGTCAGCCCGAGCGGCCAGGTCGGCCCCCTGCGTGGGGTCTAGCATGACCCCATGATAATGGAGATCATGAAGGTTCGGTCATGAACCTGCCGCCGGCAACGCGAAACTTCACAACTGCGCCACACTCCAACCACTCTCCGGTAGTCCAGAAGGTCAATGGTCAAATTCATGTTGAAGCACAGCGTTTGCACCCTGTTGTTGGTTCTGCTCGAGGCCGCGGCGGCAAGGGCTGCACCTGCCCCTTTCGACCTCGCGGGCCCGGTGCTCGATGTCAAGATCACTCGCGGCACGACGACCTTGCCGGCGTCCCAGGTGCCGAATTTGGCCCCGGGCGACCAGATTTGGATCAAGGCTGATCTGCCCCCCACCCAATCCGTCCATTACTTGATGGTGGCGGCATTCCTGCGCGGTTCCACCAACCCTCCGCCCGAGAGCTGGTTCTTTCCATGCAAGACGTGGGCGGCCAAGTGCGGTGCCGCCGGCATGACGGTTACCGTGCCGCAGGATGCGCAGCAGGTGATCGTGTTTCTGGCCCCCGAGACCAATGGCGATCTCAAGACCTTGATGGGAGCCGTCCGCGGCAGGCCCGGAGCCTTTGTCCGCACCTCCCAGGATCTCAACCAGGCGGCGCTCGACCGATCGCGCCTCGAGCGTTATTTGACGACCATACGCCGCTTGAACGATTCCGATCCCGGAAAACTGCTGATCGCCGCACCGTTGCTGGCCCGGAGCCTGGCGATCAAAGTCGACGAGAAATGTCTCGATCGTCTGCCCGAGCTGCAGGCCCCCTGCCTCATGATGGGCCAGGAATCTCTCATCTTGAACGACGGCCACAGCACGTCGATCGTGGAAGCCCTCACCTCCGGCCCGGGCGCCGATCTGGCAATGGAAGCGAGCTATACGCCCCAGCTGAACTACGGCTATTACAGCCCGTACATTGCCTCCGTATTGGACATCGCGCGGATTTTCGAATCCTTCAACACGGCGCAATATCAGTACATCCCGGCTTTGGCCACGCAGCGCGGCGACAAACTCAATCTCACCTTGAACGCGGCGCCGTCTTTTCATAATCCGAAGTCCGTCTTGGTGGCGGCGCTGCCGGCGATCGAAGAGGCGCAGCTACCACCGCTGCATGCCGTCGACCCCAAGGAGATTTATTGCGCACGGCGCAGCACGTTGGTGCTTCCGGTGGAAGGCGCGCCGCTCGTTTTCTCGACCGGATTCGCACATGACGTGTCCCTGAGCCTCACCGGTACCGACGGCAAATCCGTTGATCTGCCCGCTGTCGCCGACGGCACGCAGGGAGGCTTTGTGGTGGATACCACTGCGCTCGGATCGCTCAACCTCGGTGACAGCGTTGAAGCCACGCTGCACGGCCAATGGGGCTTCGACCCTTATCAGGGACCCCATTTTCATCTCATGAACGCCCATAACCGTAGCTGGCAGCTCGTGGCGGGTGACGAGGCGGGACTCATCGTCGGACGCCAGGATACCGTGCACCTTCGGGCCGACAGCGTCAGTTGCGTCGATAACATCATGCTCAAGGACCCGGCCGGCAAGGAACTCAAAGTCGACTGGAAGCCCGTCAAACCGGACGAGGTCGAAGTCAAATTGCCGCTGCAGGAAGCGCAACCCGGCGCGCTGACCTTGGTGGTGGGCCAGTATGGGCTCACCGAAGCTCAGAAAGTGCCTTTGCAGGCGTTTGCCGAGGCCGGGCGATTCGAGGGTTTCTCTGTCCATGCCGGCGATGTCCAGGGGATGTTGAAGGGCAGCCGCCTCGATGAGGTGGCGAGCTTGACGGTTAAGAATGTGATCTTCGTGCCCGGTGCACTGACCAGCCAGGCGGGCAGCGATGAGCTGCCGATGGTCGCCGAGGATGCCAAGGCGGCAGCCAGCCTCAAAATAGAGCATGCGGTGTCGGCCAAGGTGACGTTGCAGGACGGCCGCTCTGTGCCGATCTCGGCAACGATCGAGGCACCCCGGCCTCGCGTGCGATTGCTGGGGAAGAGCGTGCACCCGTCTATTCCGGATGAACAGAGCAACATCCGGTTGAAGGACGACGGCCAGGTGCCCCAAGACGCCATGTTGGTATTTTCGCTTCGGGCGCAATCGCCCGCTGAGTTCGTGCATGACGAAACGGTGGACGTTGCCACCGCTGACGACAGTGCCGAGACCACCTTGAGTGCCGCCAATGGCGGTTTCACCCTCGAGAATGCTCAGGTGGCGGTGGTTTCACTCGATCCGCTCAAGGCCTTTGGCCCAGCCACATTCGGTCCGTTGAAATTCCGCGTCAACGTCAAGGGCGTACCCAGCGACTGGCAGCCGCTCGCCAATTTGGTGAGACTGCCTGCACTGAAGGAATTGAAATGCCCGGCGACGCCTGACCTCGCCTGTCAATTGACGGGCTCGGATCTGTTCCTGATCGACTCGATCGCCGCCAACCCGGATTTTAGCCACGCGGTCACGGTGCCCGACGGATTCTTGGGCTCGGCATTACCTGTCCCGCACCCCATAGCGGGGCCGTTGTTCGTCAGGCTCCGGGACAACCCCTCCGTTGTGAACGTCACGTTGCTGACTGCTGAGGAGCTGCCCGCTCCGGCCGAGGATACCGACCGGACTCAGTCTCGACACGCTGCCGGACAGGGCGATCTGGCACAGTCCGCTGCGCTGCCGGCCAATCCTGCGCCTGCCGACACCGCCGGCGCTGCCACCACGCCCGCAGTGCCAGCCGGCGCGGCTACCAGCACGCCCGGGGCGCCCGGGGTGCCGGCCGCCGCACCCGCGCCCGCCGCCGCACCCACGCCCGTCGCCCTACCCGCGCCCGTCGCGCCCGCCCCGACCACCGCGCCTGTGCCTGCCACGCCGGCCGTGCCCGTCGCCGCGCAACCTTGAGGCACACTCTGTTGCCTTGACAATTGATGCCTCGGCAACTATCATGTCGCCCATGAGAGCGGTGATTACGGTGGACGAGCAGCGCGACTGTGCGGCATCCCTTCCTACACTGGAACTTGCCGTACTCATTGGGCAGGTGCGCGTCGCGATGATTGCGGGTGTAGACGCCGAGTTTCTGAGAAACGAGAAGCTGGCCGAACTCGAAGTATCGACTGCTCAGTTCGCCATTCTTTGGAACCTGCGCAAGGGCTCGGCGGAGTCGGCTTGCGAGTTGTGCAAACGGCTTGATTACGATCGTGGAGCGATGAGCCGGATGATAGACCGGCTGGAAAGCAAGAGACTGATACGGCGTGTCCCTCTGGCCCACACACGGCGGACCGTGGCCCTCGAAGTGACGGATGAGGGGAAGGCCGCGCTGCCGTTGATGGAAGAGTGCCTGGATCGGGTGGTGCAGCGGATGTTGAAGGGCGTGACTCCGGCTCAAGTGGGAGAAATGTCAAAAGTGTTCAAGCAGATGCTTGCCAATGTTTGATCGGGCGGAACTCACTGGATAGTTTTTAAAATTAAGGAATCGATTGCCCAGGCATCTGTTGCTCGGGCAGCGGAAATTGCCATGAAAGAACAAATTCAAACACAGCTGCAATCATGTGCCGCGCAAATCGCGATGCGCATCCAGAGCGCCAGCGCGGAGATGGATCCTGAGATCCTGCAGCTGCCGGGCGGCAGCGTCATCGCCACCTTGCTCTGGCTCTACACGAAGGGCGCCGGAGCGTTGCGCAAGCACTGAGCGGTCATCGCCCGCCCGACACGGTGCGCGAAACGTCAATAAATGCCGAGGGCCAGGCCTGCCGCAAGCGTTGCGCCGAGTTCCTCGCACCGCTCGAGATCACTGCTGGGGATGACTTTGGGCATCAAGATTCGCTCCGGACTTTGCGCCTGCGTGCAAACGATCAGCGAGTCGGCAACCGGCTTCAATCGCCACCCGGTGGCAATTCGTTCGATTTGTCGCGCGGCGTTTCGCCCATCGCTGCCGGCACAAATCATCACGGCATAAGGGCGTCCATTCAGCCGATCGAGCGCCGCATAGTACGTGCGATCGAAGAAATCCTTCATCTGACCGGAAACGGCCGCCAAATTTTCGGGACTGGCAAAAACGAAGCCGGCCGCTTGCAACACGTCCTCGGGACGCGCCTCTGCAGCCGGTTTCAGCGCCGGCGTCACCGCAGGTTCGCGGGCAGCGCCGCGAAGGGCGGCCTCCGCCATTTGGCGCGTGCCACCCGTCATGGAATGATAAACAATCAGCAGCGATTTCATTTTGGATGTCCGGCCAGGCTGCACGATGGCGCAGCGTGAGACGGCCACAGCGTGGGCAATGTCCTACGCTTTCCGGATCCCCGCACCGACTGTCCGGAATGCGCGCCGCCGCCACAATGGAGCTTCTCGAGACGGGTCAATTTTCCCCTCCATTCATAAGGTGCGATCATGCTCTACTATGCAGTTGTATTCTTCGTCATCGCGTTGATCGCGGCATTCTTCGGCTTCGGTGGAATTGCGGTCGGCGCCGCCGGCATTGCCAAGGTCTTGTTTGTGGTGTTCTTGATCGGTGCCGTGGTGAGCTTCCTGATGAGCATGGGCCGACGGGTCTAGTTCTCGCGCTTGCCGGTTTACGTCCACGCTGTTTTTTTGGATGAAGTGGTCATCGCCTGACTTATGTTCGCTTAAATACATGGAGACTTAAATGGAATCGATTGCAGAAACGGGTCGCAGCGTAAAGGACTATGCGAACGGGCAGATCAACGCGTTCATCGAGAACGTCGAAGATCTGACCGATGCCTTGAAGGACGTGGATACCCCGGAGATTGCCCGGGTCAAGGCGAAGGTAAAGATTGCGCTTGCCGCGGCCAAAAGCGCGCTCGCGGACGGTGCCGCTCAGGTTCGCACTCAGGCTCGCCAGGTGTCGAAGACGACGGACACGTACGTGCGCGACAACCCATGGCAGGTGGTGGGCATCGCTGCACTGATCGGTCTTGCCGTCGGCATCATGGCGTCGCGCCGCTCCGACTGAGCTTGCGCCCGCCGGGTGGCGAGGACTTCAGGCTCTTCGCCACCCGGTGTCCCCACCCGGCCTGTCCTCCAGCAGGACACCGCCGGCCGACAGCAGATCGCGGATACGATCGGACTCTCCAAAGTTGCGCGCCGAGCGCGCCGCCCGACGTTGTGCCAGGAGATTGTCGATCTCGGCGTCGCTGAAGGTCTCTGCCCCCAACCCCCGCTTCAAATAGAGTTGCGGGGGCTGTTGGAGAATTCCGAGTACCTTCCCCATCGCGCACAATGTTTGTGCGAGCACGTGCTGGCGCGCGGCGTCGCCCGCGGCTTTGACGGAGTTGAGCTCACGAGCCGCACCTTGCATGACGGCAAGCGCATCCGGTGTATTGAAATCATCATCCATGGCCTCGCGGAACTGCCCGAGCCAGGCGGCATCGAGCATCTGCGCGTCGGCCACGCCCTCGACCAGCGGCGCGAGGGCCCCTTCCAGGGAGCGATACAGGCCGAGGAGCGTTTCGTCGGCTTGGGATAACTGGACTTCGGAATAATTGATCGGCCCCCGGTAATGACTGCTCAATAGGAAGTAGCGGAGGACTTCCGGGTCACGCAGCGTCTTCAACACGTCGCGCACGCTGAAGAAGTTGCCCAAAGATTTCGACATTTTTTCGTCGTTGATGCGGACGAAGCCGTTATGCATCCACACGTGGACGAACGGCGTGCCGCAGGCCGCGCAAGATTGTGCAATCTCGTTTTCGTGATGCGGGAACTTCAGGTCCATGCCGCCACCGTGAAGATCGAAATAAGTGCCGAGCAAAGATGTCGACATGGCGGAGCATTCGATGTGCCAGCCCGGCCTGCCCGCTCCCCAGGGCGAGTCCCAGAACGGTTCGCCGGGCTTCGCTCGCTTCCAAAGCACGAAATCCAGCGGGTCACGCTTCGATTCATCGACCTGCACGCGCGAACCGGCCCTGAGCTCGTCGATCTTCTTCCCGGACAGGCGTCCGTAGTCGGGAAACTTCCGCACCGAAAAGAGAACGTCGCCGTCGGGGGATGCGTACGCGAACCCCTTGGCGATCAAGGTCTCCGTCATCGAAATGATCGGTCCTATGAAATCGGTCGCCCGTGGCTCACGATCCGGCGGCAGAAGTCCAAGCTTGGAGCAATCCTCGTGCATCGCCGCGGTAAAGCGGTCCGCCAAGGCGCGCCAATCTTCGCCATTCTCGGCGGCACGTTGGATGATCTTGTCGTCGATGTCGGTGATGTTGCGTACATAAGTGACGGCATACCCCGAACCCTTGAGATAACGCTGCACCAAATCAAACACCGTCAGCATTCTCGCGTGACCGACGTGAAGAAAATCGTACACGGTGATACCACAGACGTACATCCGCACCTCGCCGGGCACGAGCGGCTGAAACTGCTCTTTTTCTCCGGTCAGCGAATTATGAATCTTGAGCATAGGATTCGAGTCGTCTTCTGGCGAGGCCAGGAGTCATGAGTTTCAACAGCGGCGCCAGCTCCGGTCCATGCGGCCGGCCGGTCAGTGCGACCCGTAGCGGCATGAACAACGCCGCTCCTTTTCGCCCCGTGCGCTCCTTCAGCAGCTGGGTGAGCCGCTTGAGATCGGACCCCGACTCGTCGAGTGCGGTCACCGCAGCGGAGAAGAAATCCCTGCCGGCATCGGCGATGACGCCCTCCTCCAATTGCGCCAAGGGCGGCAATTCGCCGCGCACCACCGAAACCCAATCCGCCGCATCCGCCGGCAGAGTTACATTGTGACGGATCAGCTCTATAAAATCATCGGGATCGTCCGAGCCGAGCCACGCCTTGAGTTCGGCGGCGGACATTCGCTGCAGTGTCTCTTTCTGAAAATGGATGAGTTGGGCCTCATCGAAGCGCGCAGAGGCGACGCCCAGATGCTCAGGCCGGAAGTGGTTGGGCATTTCGCTTGGGGGAAGCCAACCGTCGTGATCGCTCGCATGCCCCAGATGGAACAGGTGATTGAGGAGCGCAGGCCCCAGAAATCCACGTTCCCGGAACTCCTGCACGCTGGTGCTCCCATGCCGTTTGGACAACGGTGCGCCATCGGCCCCCACCAACAACCCGACGTGGCCATAGTTCGGGCGGCGCATCTGCAGTGCGTCGAGCATCATGAGCTGACGGGGCGTATTGGTCAGATGGTCGTCACCGCGCAACACGTGAGTCACACCCATCACTGCATCGTCGACGGCGTTGCAAAAGAAGAACGCAGCGGTGCCGTCCTCCCGGCGGATGATGAAATCGCCGATGTCTGCGGATGCGAAACGCTGCGGCCCGTGCACCAGGTCGGTAAATTCAACCGCCGTGTCGGGCGGCACCGCAAAGCGCAGCGTCGGCCGCAAACCGCGGGCCGCGCGTTCCGCGCGTTCCGCCGAAGTCAATTTTCGGCAGGTGCCCTCATACCGCGGCGGCCTGCCTGCCATGCGCGAAAGCTTGCGGGACAATTCCAGTTCCGCAACCGTGCAATAGCATGGATAGGCGCGATCCTCCGCCATGAGGGTGGCGAAGAGTTGTCGGTAGAATTCTCCGCGCTCGGATTGCACGTACGGTCCGGCCGGGCCGCCCACGTCCGGCCCTTCGTCCCACTCGAGACCCAGCCACGCAAGATCGACCTTCAGTCCATCCAGGTAACGCGACTGACTGCGCTCGACGTCGGTGTCTTCGATCCTCAGAATGAATCGACCACCGGCCTTCCTCGCCCAAAGATGGCTGAAAAATGCGGTGCGGGCATTTCCCAAGTGCAGCGCGCCGGTCGGACTCGGCGCAAAGCGGGTAACAATGGGTGAGGACATGGCTAAAGATTGTACCTATTCGAGTAGAATCTCGGAGCATGAAACAGCTACTCCTGATTTTGAGCCTGCTTGCGGTCAGCGTCTGTCGAACAGCCCCTGCCGCCGATGAGCAGACTCCGCCCGCCGCAGCGGTGGCTCCCGCGGCGGGAGCCGCTCCTGCGGCGGCCGCTCCCACTGCGCCGGCACCCACCGGCAGCGCAGGCAGCGACAAGACGGAAGCGCCTGCCCCCAAACCGCCATCCACCGAACCGGTACAGGTGCGGGTCGTCACCTCGCTCGGAAGTTTCGTCATCGAAGTTCTCCCCGAGCGTGCGCCGCTCACAGCGGCGCATTTTTTGAAATACGTGGATCAGGGCTATTACTCGGGAACGATTTTTCATCGTGTGATTCCCAACTTCGTGATTCAGGGAGGTGGTTTCGATACCACTTTCAAGATCAAGGGAACGCCGACGAAGGTCGTCAATGAATCCGGCAACGGCTTGACGAACCAGCGGGGGACGGTTGGCTTGGCGCGTCCCACCGAACCGCATGCCGGCGACGTACAGTTCTATGTGAATCTGTTCGACAATGCCGCACTCGACCCGAACCCCAATCGCTGGGGATATGCCGTATTCGGCAAGATCGTCCAGGGCATGGATGTGGTCGATCGCATCGGTAACGTCGCCACCGGTGTCAAGGGCCCCTTCAAGGAGGACTCGCCCCTGGTTCCCGTGGTTATCGAAAAGATCGAGCGCGTCAACCCGCCCTAACCCCGAGTGACGACCCTTTTCATCTCAGACCTGCACATCGACGCAAACAGTCCGGAAATTACCCAGCAGTTCGTCGATCTGCTCGATGGAGAAGCACGCCACGCCGATGCCCTCTACATCCTCGGGGATCTGTTCGAATCCTGGGTGGGGGACGATGGCGTCGACTCCCACCAACGTATGGCAATCGCCGCGCTCAAGTCCCTCGCCGACCATGGCGTTCCCTGCTTCGTGATGCATGGCAATCGCGATTTCCTGCTGGGAGATCGGTTTTTTGCCATGTCGGGTGCACGGCTGCTGCCCGATCCCGTCATCGTGACGCTGTACGGAGAGCGGGTGCTGGTCATGCATGGTGATGCACTTTGTACCGACGATCGACCTTATCAACGCCTGCGCGCCACCGTGCGCGACATCGAGTGGCAGCGCCAATTCCTTGCCCTGTCGTTGTCAGCGCGGCGCTCCCTGGCCGGTGCCGCACGCGTCGGCAGCCGGGCCCACACCGCCGCGCTCGAATACACCATCGCCGACGTCAATTCCGAGAGCGTCGAAATGGCGCTGCGTAAGGCGGGTACGGCAACGCTGTTGCATGGACACACTCACCGGCCGGCCATCCACCCGCTGCACGTCGACGACCGGCCTTGCACCCGCATCGTGCTCGGCGACTGGCACGCGCGGGGGTGCGTCCTCCGGTGGAACGTCGCCGGCCCGGAACTGGCATTTCTGCCTCGAGCGACGGGAGCGACTCGGTAACAATTCCCTGTCGTACGGCACGATGCCGCTGATACGCCTACGATGCCGGCGGACCGGAATGAAAGCGAAACACCTCATCGACGCCGGCCGCGAGCTCGGCCTCGAGCAGCGCGAATTCCTCCAGGCGCGAAACCAGGTCAAGTCCCGCACGACCCGCCGCGCGCCGCGCCAGGTCGAGATAAACGCGATAATGGCGCGATTCCGCCGCGTGCAGGCCGGCGAACAAAGCACCGGCTGCGCCGCCGATGACCGGAGCGAGCAGGGCGAAACGCTCGCACGAGCGCGCTTCGATGAGGGCACCGCAGATCATGAGGTCAATCTCGCGTTGCGGCTCGGTGCGCGCAACCAGACGGCGCAACGCGGCCGCGTAGCGCCCCGGAGCCAGTCGTTGCGGAATGATCCGCAGCGACGTCATCAGTTTGGCGACCTGTTCGTAATGGCGCAATTCCTCGCGGGCGAGCCGGGACATCTTTTCGGTCAGCAACAAATCTTCGGCGTAGGCGAACATCAGCGAGAGCGCGGTCGACGCCGCCTTTTTCTCACAATTTGCATGATCGATTAACAGCACATCAAGGGAAGCGCACGCCTGCGCCAGCCATGCGGCCGGGGTCGGCGCGCGCAGAATCGGGTGGTCGAAACGGCTGATGGACGGCAGCGGCGCAGCGCAACTCATGTCGTCGCCCTGACGGCAGCAATGGTCTCGAGAAGCTGGCCGGCCGACTGAAAGCGATCAGCCGGCGCCTTGGCGAGGAGTTTTCGCAGCATCGGTGCGTAGCTCGCGAACTGCGGTGCGATGTCCGGCAACGCCGCTCGCTTGTGCTTGTAAATGACTTCCATTGCGGTCCCACCGGTATACGGTTTCCGTCCCGTCAGCATCTCATAAAACACCACGCCCAGACTGTACAGATCACTGCGTGCGTCGATCTGCTCGGCATGCCCTTGTTCCGGACTCATGTAGTAGGGGGTGCCGAAAATTTCCCGCTTGCCTGTGAGTTCAGCATCCGTTTCGTTCGCCTTGGCGAGGCCGAAGTCGATCAAACACAGCGATCCATCGGTCCGCAGCATGACGTTCGCCGGCTTGAGGTCCCGATGCAGCACCCCCACCGCGTGAATTGCGTTGAGCGCGCTCGCAATTTGTTCCAAAAAGTGCAGTGCCACTTCCGGTGTAAGCGGCGTTTTCATGCGTTGACGAAGATCGCCCGCCGGAAAGTGTTCCATGGCGATGTAAGCATGATCGTCGGCAACACCGAGATCATGAATGCGGACGATGTTGCGATGATTCAAGTTCGCGACGATTTCATATTCCTGCAAGAATCGATCGAACCCGACGAGGCGCTCCGATACGTCCGGAACCTGGTTGAACACCTTGAGGACCACCAAGGTTCCTGCGCGCTCGCTCTCGGCAAGATAGATCTTGCACATGCCGCCGCTACCGACCTGTCGGATGAAGCGGTGACCGCGAATGATGACGGAGCCGAATTGATAACGCTGGGCATACGCGGGTTGCCCGCGCAGACGCGAGAGCAGCAGTCGCCGATCGTGAGCCGCATTCTCGATGGCAATGATCAACGCCGCGCGATCGATCTTGCGACCGTAGAGGCGCTGCAAGCCGGGCCTTGATTGCGGCAGCGGGACCGGCGGATCCTCGAGCAGTACGACGATCAAAGGAGCGCTTTCCGGCCGGCTGAGCCACTCGGCCGCCCACTCATCCTCTGCCTGGGTCGGCGGTGCAGCGACCAGGATTACCGCGTCGAAACCCGCGGCAGTAAACTGCTTGTCGAGCGGTGCATCGTCACCGGGGCGATGCTCGACGAGGAGCGCTTCGGGCCATTCGATCTCGACATGCTTGCGGATGAGCAGCCGGAGTTCGGCCCGCTCCGCCATCAGCATGAGCCTGAGCTTCATGGCCACCGGGGTTGCTTAGCGGTCTGTCTGCGGCGGCACCGAGAGATTCAATTACACGACTCGAACCGGCTTGAGCCCGCGGCCGATGCCTTCACGGCGAAGCTGCTTGGCCTCGTCGGATCGCTCTGCCTGCAGCCTCTGGAGATAGTCCGGGGTCACGTCGCCCGTCACGTATTCGCCGGAGAAACACGACGTGTCGAAGTCGGTGATCTTGGCGTGGTCATGCCGCACGGCGTGTTCCAGGTCATGCAGATCCTGGTAGATCAGCCAATCCGCGCCGATGATGGCACGTACTTCTTCGTCGGTGTGCCCCGCGGCGACCAGCTCCGACGTGTCGGGCATATCGATCCCGTACACATTGGGGTAGCGGACGGGCGGCGCGGCGGAGGCAAAATAGACCTTCTTGGCGCCGGCTTCGCGCGCCATGTCGATGATCTGCGCCGACGTGGTCCCGCGCACGATCGAGTCATCGACCAGCAGCACGGTTTTGCCGCGAAATTCCAGATCGATGGCATTCAATTTGCTGCGCACGGATTTCGAGCGCTGCTCCTGACCGGGCATGATGAACGTGCGCCCGATGTAGCGGTTCTTGATGAAACCCTCTCGATACTTCACGCCGAGCAGCTGCGCGACCTGGACGGCGGCGGTGCGGCTCGTGTCCGGAATCGGGATCACCACGTCGATATCGTGATCCGGGCGGTCGCGCTTGATCTTTTCGGCAAGATGCTCGCCCATGCGCAAGCGCGCTTTGTAGACGGAGATATTATCGATGATGGAGTCGGGGCGCGCGAAGTACACGTATTCGAAGATGCACGGAGTGTGCCTCGCCATCGCCACACATTGCTGGGCGTAGAACCGACCCTGTTCGTCGATGAAAACCGCCTCGCCCGGCGCAACATCCCGAACCATTTTGAAACCCAGCATGTCGAGTGCGACGCTTTCCGAGGCAAGCATCCACTCGGTTCCCTTCTTGGTCTCTCGATTGCCGATCACCAGCGGACGAATGCCGTTCGGATCCCGAAAGCCCAGAATACCGTGTCCTATGACCATGGCCACGACCGCATAGCCTCCACGGCATCGCCGGTAGACCGCATTCGCAGCGGCAAAAATGTCGGCGGGTGTGACCCGCGGTGTACCCACCCGCTGCAGTTCGGAGGCCAGCACGTTGAGCAACACTTCGGAGTCCGAGCCGGTGTTCAGATGGCGTCTATCTTCACGTACCATCACTTCGGTCAATTCACGGGCGTTGGTCAGATTGCCGTTGTGACCCAAGCAGATCCCGTAAGGCGAGTTGACGTAAAAAGGTTGTGCGTCCTGGGCACTGTCGGCACCCGCGGTCGGATACCGGACATGGCCGATCCCGATGTTGCCCTTGAGTTTGAGCATGTGCTTTTGCTGGAACACATCGCGTACCAAGCCCGAGTCCTTGCGCATGAACAACTCACCGGCTTGCGCCGTCATGATGCCCGCCGCGTCCTGGCCCCGATGTTGCAGGACTGTCAACGCGTCATAGATCCGCTGATTGACGGCGCTTACGCCCACCATTCCGATTATTCCGCACATCAAGGACCTCCGGTCTTACCTGCTTTGATTTTGACTCCGGTCAGGCGCTCGAGCTTGGCCCAAGGTTCGCCTCTCTCACCGACCATGGCCCGCAACCAATCGCCGGCGGTCTCACCGTAGGGGATCAGCTTCGACCGATCCCACCACTCTTCATGATTCAAATGCAGCAACTCCGCGCAGATCACCAACAGCCCAACCAGGACTACGCCGCGCACGATTCCAAATATCAGCCCGATGATCCGATCGAGCGGACCCAACCCCATGCTGGACGTAAAATAGCCGAGGATCATCCCGACCAACCAACCGACCAACAGGACCAGCACGAGGACCACCAGTCGTCCCACCCAGGGCGCAACGCGCGGATCGGTCAAGACCCCACCGAGATGCGGTTCAACCACCGGACCGAACCGCCAAGCAGCCCAGATCGCCACGACCCAGAACGCCAGCGAGGTGGCTTCACGCACGAAACCCCGCAGCAGCCCGATAAACATGGATCCCATCAGAACCAATAGGATTAAAACATCGGCTCCGGTCATCTCCATAGTTTACCGGAGCGGACCCAAGCCTGGCGTGAAACGATCGCGAAAACCAAAGGAACCCGTCATCCGCGTGTCATCAGCGTTTTCAAGATCATTCGCGACATCAGGGCCATCGGCACGGTCAAGGTCATCAGGGCGGGACCAAACTCGCGGTTTCACCATCCTTGCGAAGCCTCGTCATCGCTTCTTCCGCGGCTCCGCGTTCCGCGAATGGCCCGATCCGCACACGATATCGAAGCGCAGGACCCTTGCCGATCGGTGATAGATAAGCCTCTCGAGCGTGCGCCTTCAACCGGTGCACGAGCTTTTCGGCGTTAGCCCGATTGGCGAAGCTACCCAGTTGAACCGCCCAACGGTGGTGCGAGGCTTCCGGCACCGCGCCGGACACAGCAGGCACCTCCCCACCTTCTTCCTTCAATTTGGGGCTCGAGGCAGCATTTTCAAGTGGCGGGGATGCGGGCTCCTGCGCCTTCAGCGTTGCGATCGTCGGGGGAGCCGGCGCCGCAGCGGCGTCGGGGGGGGCGGCAGAGGCCACCTCGGCTGAGGACGCGGCGCCGGCCGGCGCCGCAAGGGAGCCTTCGTCGAGCGTCGTGGTCTTGGCCGTAGCGAGATCCACGGTCACATTGCGCAACGGCTGGGGCGGACTCGCGGCCGACGGCAGAGGCAGACGAGACGGCGAGGGGCCCGACAACAATTCCGGCACGACGGCAATGATGAGTCCCAACAGCAGCGTGGCTCCAATCAATCGTTCCTTGAGGCGGCGCTCCATCAGCAACCCAGCACGGATAGTTGCTGCGACTCGAGCCAATCGACGGCCGGACCCACGGTGTGAAAAGAGCCGAATACCACGATTCGATCCCCTTCCTTCGCGGCAGCAGAGGCACCCGCGCACGCGGTGGCAATGTCGGGCGCCAAGGTCACGGGCACGGTGATCTCATGCTCGATGCGCGCCGCCAAGGCAGCGGCGCTCGTACCGCGCGCGCCATCGGTCGTCGCGAGCCACCAGGCATCGAAACAGTCACGCAGCTCCGCGGCAATGGCGGCTGCGTCCTTATCGGCGAGGATTCCGCACACGGCCAAGGTTCGCCCCGACGGTGGCAACGATCGAAGATTATCGGCGAGTATCCGGGCCGCCGCCGGGTTGTGTGCGACATCCAAAATCCAGCCGGCTCCGCCCGCTGCGGGCGTGACGATCTGAAATCGCCCGACCAGCCGCACCGCTCGCAATGCACGGGAAACCGCATCGGCGGATACCGTCAGCCGCGGTTCGAGTTCCTCGAGGGCCGCCAGCGCCGTGCTTGCGTTGGCGAATTGAACATCACCGACGAGCGCGGGCGGCGGCAAATCCGGAAGATCCCGCCCGCGGCTCAGGTAACGCCAGCCTCCATCCGTACGAACATAGTCGAAGTCCCGCCCGAGTTGCTTCACCGGCGCACCCACCGACGTGGCGACGCTCTCGAGGATTGGAGTGGGGTCGCGACTTCCCAGAATGGCGGCGCGGCCGCGCCGGAATATGCCCGCCTTCTCGCGTCCGATGGATTCAAGTGTCGACCCGAGATATTCCTGATGATCGAATGCTACGTTCACCACCACGGCCACTGTCGCGTCCACCAGATTGACCGCATCGAGTCGGCCGCCCAAACCGACTTCGAGCACCCATGCGTCCAGACGGGCGTTGCCGAATATCAAGAACGCCGCGAGCGCGTTGTATTCGAAAAAAGTCAACGATAATTCGTCCGGCACCATTCGGGCCGCTTCAATCGTCTCGAATGCGGCGATGAGTTCCGACTCGCTGACCAGCCGGTCGTCCAAGCGGATGCGCTCACGATAATCACGCAGATGCGGCGAGGTGAAGGTTCCCACCCGATATCCGGCCGCGCGGAGCATTGCCGTACAGTGAGCCGTGACGGACCCTTTGCCATTGGTCCCGGCAACCGTGATGACGGGCACTTGAGGCTGGCTCCAATTGAGCCGGTGCAGCAGCTTCGCGCCGCGATCCAGACCCAAATCGATGGTTTGCGGATGCAGCTGTGTTTGGTGGGCCAACCACTGCTCGAGACTCCGAGGCACGGGGTGATCTTCGATGCCGCTGCCTATGCCGCAGCGGGCTCTTTACCGGTCAGCAGGCGCAGCATCGAACCGATGCGATCCCGCAACTCACGACGATCGACAATCATGTCGAGAGCACCGTGTTC
>Ga0209208_10001444_pt1 | contig 33527 bp, 32 predicted proteins | sample S1TSphfallax_3_FD_187694 | JGI IMG/M metagenome (GOLD analysis project Ga0209208, IMG submission 187694) | Host-associated microbial communities from peat moss isolated from Minnesota, USA - S1T2_Fd - Sphagnum fallax MG (SPAdes) (version 2) | ecosystem: Host-associated > Plants > Peat moss >...
CCCCTTCCCTCCCCCTTTATGGAAAAGCCAAAATCTAAAAAATTTGCAGTATTTCGTGAGCAATGATCAAGGAAGAGATATAGGTAAAGAATACACATGTACTTGATTATACCTCTATTGTAGTTGCATGCAAATTATGTTTTGGTGGAATTCCCAACCTTGCAACCTCCATGAACATTCTTGTCTACTCAAATTCTAAAAGAGTCAAATGTAGGCTATTAGCACTCAGATTGGAACCAACGACTCCACAATGAACTAATTGTTGCACTTGATCCTCCTTCAACTTTAATCTCCCATCTTTGGCGTTGAAATTATAGGTGGACATTAGAGAGCTTGTGCTTTACTAGGTGTTCAAGGTGAAGGCACTCCATATGTGATAAGGTGACGATTCACATTATGTGGCTATGGTGACAACTATGTTTCATATTAGGGTTAATACAATTGGCGGTAGTATCTGTGGCGACTACAATTAGGGTTGATAGAGTTGGATGGACTTCAATGGTGCATTCTACATGTCCATACAAGGGTTAAGATTCATACAACACCATTTTTGGAACTTTTGTGGATTTGCTCCTAGTCGAACACAAAAGGTAGCACCCCTTCACAATTATTCATTGCCATTTTTTTGTTTTCAATCTAAATTCTTAGGCCACCATCTTCTTCTTCTTGTAGAAAGTTTTTTTTTGAATTTCATTATTTATAAATTCTTGTAGTAATGCGATGTCAAAGCCAAATGATGATTTACAATTTTCACATATTGAACATGAGGGCAATCAAATTACCAAAACAAGTTCATATGGTGACAAAGAGCAGTCTAAATATTAATCTTCTCAATCCCCCCCACCCAGTAGCCCTTTGTTTAAAAGCAAATCACATGGTGCATCTATATTTGACGTCACACCATGCCCATTTGCAAGGATGAAAGTGGCTACAAACAAACTAATGATTATTAGTTCAATGCTTATGCAATCAAATGTCAACAAGATGTAGGTAAGTTTCCTTACCTTAAGGGAATTGTAGTGCATAAGTGCATTTTTGGGTTGGTGGCAAGTTTGTAACCAATTATATTCCTTTGAATTATGCTTGAATTTCATGGCATTAAATTAAGGCTTGAATAAATTTAGTTGTCAAATCTTAATTTGTTATCTCTCCATGCCTGGTGTTGGAATGGTTGCCTATATTTAATCAACTTGAAATGAAGTGAAAGCTTACCCCAACATGCTAACAAATTTAGTTTGAATGAAAATTGATACCCAAGGGTTTTTTATTAGTAGTTTCCCTTTTGAGTGATAGTCACCTCATGCTTGAAATTACATGGTTGTTGCTAGAAAAGCATTAGAATTTGATATGCAAATTCAACATAATGGTTTGTTAAAGTTTTGGGTAGAATGATGTATAGAATATCTACATTGTCCACTATTGGGAAATGTAATAGCTAGGACTGGGTGGCAAGTGATCATGGCTATCCATTGAGACTTAATTCATCAAATCCACATGGATATCTATTGAAAAAGCCCAAGCTAGGATGTTTAGGCTCTGTCATTTAATTTGCCATGGCCATTTATTGTAATCAATCTCTACCATATGGTGCCTCTTTAATTGGGACATGGCTGTGTGACCGGCATAATTCATCTACCTCTTAGAGGTTTCTGAGTTTTGAAGTTGAGAAGCCCAACCTAGGATGCTTAGGATCCCAAACTATTTGCTCAACCATGCATCAATTTGCTCCCTATAGGCAATTTAGACTTGTTGGTAAGAGGCCAACATCCCTAATTGTGTCATTAGCATTGGAAGCACTCCCATGGTTTCTTACTTTGTTTTGTGCCCAACACCTATATCTCCCTCCATTAGCCTCCAACCCTGCCATATAACCTACCATCAGAGGTGCCCTTGGAATGCCTTTTATTAACCCAGTTGACATTTTGGACATTCCCAACATGCTTGGCACCATGCCTCATGCACTTGGCATCTAAGCCACCAAGCAAAATGATTGTCATGTTATTGTTACAAACTTGTAAGTTTGTTCTAATGGGTCTATGCAATCCATCTTCCTTTTAGAGTTCATTAGAATTTTTTTAGGAACTAGACAAAAATGTCTCTAACTTCAATAAACTTATAAAGTCCCATTTCCCCCTTTAGATTCTAGGTAACGTTATTTTAATCTTGATTTTATGATAGTTTTAATTTCCATTGATTCTACCAAAAATCAAGTAGAAGATATGAACCTAGCAAGTGTTGTATTTTGGCATTCATTAATGAATTTTCAATTGTCATACAATGCAATTGTTTTTACATTTGTGGTTTTGGATCTTGAAAGTGTCAACCCCTACTATTATTACCATACCTCCTTTCTAAACATGACCAGAATTTTTACCCAATTGGGGAAATTTGAATAAACAAGACCAATGTCTAGATGTCATTTTAGCACCATATTGGGTGTCTCCTTGTTTTTGGGTGTCTACTATACCATCAATGTTTGAGTGTATTTATCTAATGCAAAAGGGGGGGGGCAGGGGGTAAAATCATTATGTAAGCATAATGCACCCAATGCTGAAATCAACATGTTTGTGGTTGTTCATATTCGGATTTGGGATAATTGAACAATTGATAAGACAAGCTTGTAAAGATGGATAAATGTTTCTTTAGTTCTGTCATTTAAGATTGATTATTTTATTTTAATTTTTTTAATTTGACAATGTGAACTCATGTCAATTTACAGGGACTATTAGAATTCCACCATAGTATGCAACTATGTATGTTGTATGATGTTTGATTTGAGATATCAAAATGAATAAACCCTATGGGATGGACAATTTCAAGCTCGCATGCATTTGTGGGTAGTAATGTATTGATTGGCAGCAATGGGCCCACTTCAAGTGGGGAAGGGGGTGTTATATTATCACAATCCCATCCAATTGCAAGGGTTGCATCAAACCCATAGAAGAAGAAAGAAAGCCAAAATGCAGTGGTAGCTTATCACAAGGAGGTGAAGGAGGTAGTGGCACACAAGGTCATGCCCCCAAGGACTCTTATCCCCATAGACAAGACAAGTGAGATCATTCAATTGAAAGGAGTGTGGCAACAAGCAATCAAAGACTTTACATATCAACACCTAGACCTAACTATACGATAGGTGAAATACCATACACGAAGGCAATGGAAGGTAATTTATGTAGAGTTTGATCACAAATTCTACTGCAATTGGCCCTTAAAGATAAAGTCTGTGAAGCGATACTTGATAGAGCACTTCAAATCCATGAGAAGAACATGGAAGTCACATTGGTTGGCGAATGGTGAAACTACACACCCCAACACTTGTCCAAAAAAATGTTGGAAGTCATTGGTTGCCTATTCGAAGACACTTGTTATTATTGTGGAGAGTTCATGCATGGCAAAAGTTCGAGCTCAGGTAAAATATATAATTACCTTAAGAACCACATATCACATGGGTAACCTGGAGGTAGTGGATGTAAGTTATAACATTTTCAAATTTGTGTACATTACTAGGGTTCAAGAATTAAGCCTTACTAGGATTGAGAGGACCCATGTTGCCCGCTTGACTTGGAAATTGTGTGTTTTGATTGAGATGTTCATATATGTGATTTGCCCATGGGATGCATGTAGGTTGTAGATGGGGCCCTCCCAATTGATGATGATGAGGCTAGAGTGGATGCAAACATGTAGATCAATGACATACACAAGTCCACAACCTCTTTGGTAAGTGGGTTATATACTTCAGTGAAATTTGTTGGAGTTGGTTTGAAAAGTCAACGGGTTAGCTATTGGTGGTATTGTTGGATGTTGGTGCTTACTTGGTGGGGTGTAGGTCATGTTACTTTATTTTGGTGGTTGCTTAGTGGAAGGGATTAGTGGTTGTTCTAACCCACCAATGGATTTTTAGTGGGTGGGGTTGGTGGTAGCTAAATGCCAGTGGTTTTTTAGTGGGTTGACAGTAGGTGGGTTATGCAAATTCATGGGTGGACTCTTTGCATGGTTCATATCGTGGATGGGTTTTTAAAAAAGGGTTGAAAAATAAAAAGAAACATAAGGAGAGTCGAGCTACCATGTTGTCAATTGTTGAATCTCAGTGGAAGGCATCAATGGAGGATAATTGCAACATGGGCACCAAAGTGGATTTTGTGGAGTCCAAGGTGGTTGCCATGTCAAAATCTATATTTATTATCAAAGACCTTTTATTGCAAAAGAGGAACAAAAGTAAGGGATGAAAATTAGTAACCCTTAATGACCCACCACCAAGTGATGTGCCACAAAAGGTGGCCACATCACTTGTAAAAGGAATCGCCCTAAAGGAAATTGCAACCATACTAAGCCCTAGGGTTGAAACTATTAAGCCCACCCCCCTTCTTTGAAAGTGGGGTCAAGTGGACTAAGTGTGAACACACCACAACAACAATGTTGAGGTTGAATATATGTTCATGTAGCACTGCCCTATTAGAGGACTCAAACCCCTAGTCTTTTCAAGAAGGAAGGGAACTATCACCCACACCTATCCACCCAAAAAGAGTGCTTGAATAATCCATTGCTATAGTTGACCTTGATGTTCATAATGATGGAGTTAGGCATTATCAGATAACAAACAAGTGTTCACACCCCAACATGAGGTAGCTAAAGTTGTAGGTGATGAAGCCCAACTTGCTCATGTGGCCATGCAAGATGGATTGCTTCCATTGCAAGAAATCATTCAAAATTGGGTGGAAGGAGGCGCCAATGTTGTAGTGGATTAGGTGGTTTTAGCGCTCTAGAAATCCACAACTTTTGTTGTAGATTTAAAGTAGAATGTAACAAATGAGGTGGTTGACAATGAAGCTACAAATGACAACAAATCATTTGACACGGTCCAAGTAGTTAATGTACCAGATGACACCTAGGTAGTTGGCATTCAAGATGAAATTACCTAAGCAACTAATGGTCCTTTGTCAAATAGATTAAAGGAAACCACACCTTCAACGCCATCTTTGCCTACTAGCCATGACACACAATAGGTGGAACACATATCAACTACTCCAATTATACCATCTAGTTAAATGGAAGAAATGGAAACTTTGGTTTTGGGAAGTAAATTGGGCAAAGTAGTAGTAAATTGGTCACTAATAGTAGATGCCATTTACAACCAAGCCCTAGAAGGGGGCAATGAAAGTGATTGTGTTGTCATTAGTTCTAAGTGGCGCAAAGCCAAACAAGCACATCCTTGTGCTAATAAGAGGAAAACAAAAACTATTGTTCAACCACAAGTTGAGTTGGAACCCAAGTCATGCACATAAGAAGCATTTGTGGTTGACAATGTTGAACCCATTCAATTTGTTGATGACGCCCAATTGGATCAATCTGATGGAGAGGCACAAATGGTATCAAATAACATAGTGATTATAACACTAGCTCTTTTAACTAAAGGTGTCAGCAAGGAGACTATTGTGCATGTTGGCAGTCCACAATAATATTCTACAATGTGACGAACAATTATAAGGCTCAATTTTAAGTCTAAGTGGGATAATAAACTTGTAATCAAAAGCGAAAATGTGATGTTACCCCACGTAAATTGTCATCTTACAAGACTCATGTATAACTAACTAATCTAGACTCCATAATTAATTGTAAAATATGTTTTTAAACTTGTGGTAATAATATGTGGTTGTGGTTGGTTGGGACCATTTTTGGTGGGAGAACAAACAACCCTTCGAATGGGAATCACAATATGGATATGACATCTTAGGCACAACAACCAAGTGGTGTTTGAAGGCATAACTAGGCCCCACAAGGGATTGCAAGCTTCTGCAACGGCACAATTGGCAAGTCTATGTGGCACTTGCCAACAAATGGTCATGGTGATTAAGGTCATTCGAGAGGACACAATGGTCCTTTTCAACAATAAGGTTGAAAACCCACTAAAATAACCACATTGGATGAAGCCTATGTCCCACTAGCCCCAAACAAGACTTGTATTTTGTGGAACATGTCGCTATTGGTGGAAAAATAGTCATGACATTAGAGACACTATGTTGGATAAATAGTGCACCTTGTTCTATAAAATTATGTTGAATTCAATTTCTAACTATTTTGAATTTTTAGTATCTTTTCATAGACACTAATATTTCACCATTTTTGAGTTGCCCAGCCTTCTTTAGGTTTTTGGTCTTATTTTTTTTTGTTAGGTTTTGCTTGAGCCAACTAATATTTTGACTAAATTATTGTGTGATTGTTAGTTTTGCACAAAACAAACTATGTACTCAAGTGATTATTCATTTTCTATTGTGGATTTCACTTAGATGTTAAGCTACTTGTTGGTCTTTGCATCAATGAAATTTGGCCCATGTTGGTACTAATGTGCCATACAATGATGAGTGCTTGAAGGTGATATCCTTCTTCTAGTTGTTGAACAATATCATTCCTTTTTAAGTAGTTCTCTGTATGTTCCAATGAAATGTAAAGGAGGCACAAACATTTCATTTGCTTCTATCCCCAAATTCTTGGAAGATATTAGAGGAGATTAAATGTTCCTAATTTAAAGTGAAGCTTATTTCTTTGTCCTTCTCTTTTGATGTCACAGGTGAGAATTATCTTTGATTCTTGAAGACTATCTTTCAATCATAGGAGATCTTTCACTTGATTTTGAATGTGTTCCAAGGCTTGAATGATGTCAATAGTGAATATTTGGAAGAAAGGTAAATATTTTGGAGATGATTACTAAGGTCCACTCTTATGTTGTCGTGCTGGACTTCGAATGCAATGAGCTGATTTTGGAGATGTTTCACACTTTCTTTCAAACTATTAGTTATCTAATCTTCTAACCCAATTAACCATGTACAATTGTAAATAGGTGTGGCTTCTTCCCATGATTTGTAGTGTGTGACTTTTATGGGTTTCCTACTATGTTAACAACCATTGCATTGTGATTTCACTTGTACATCAATGTGAAATGTTGATTGTGGCCTTGCAGTGATGAGCATCCTCAAAATGTATTATTGGCAATGAGGAGCGTCTTAACCTTGGTCTTGGAGGAAACTAAGGAGATTCCACTAGTGATTTTGGAGGTTATTTTGCAGAACATTTTTTAAAAGGTGAAGTGCTGACCTTGTAATACATGTAGCTATTGCACCTTGCATGCAAATGTACCAATATCCTTGTCAGTAGGACTAACTAGTGTGCACGTTCAATGTCAAACATTCTAATGGCATCATCTAAATCTTAGCTAAGCACATCATCTGCCAAATGTTTTTTTCCACTTGCATCTATTTTTCTAACCTTGCATTATGTTGTTAAAGGTCATGAAACAAGTGTGCAATTGTCCCTATTGTTCAAATTGCTCTTCATGATTTTGTTTTTTTTGTGTTGGGATCTCCTCTTTCTCTGTTCACAAATATATTTCTGAACTTGGCATATAGTTGTTGGCATATCTTGGCATTTAATTGTTGGCATACTCTATTAATGCATGGGTAACTAGACCTTTGGGTTTTATATTCCTTGGTTTCATGATTGTTCTAGTTTGAACACACTAGTTCATTCTTGTCAATTGATTGACTAAAGTTTAATAATATGCGAGAACTTGATGTTAAAAGGAATGCAAAGATGATGTCTATGTTTGACATGATGTCTGATATCCATAGGCCATGACCTTAATTCAAATGCAATAAACAATGTTTCAAGAAAGAGTAATCATCTCTCAAATCCATTCATTTTCACTTAAACTTCAAGTCTAGAGAAGTTCTACATACTTTTGAAAATAAGTGTTACAATTGCATTACCTTGCATTTGAGCTATTGCATATACATGTCTAACATTTTTAAGAAAGTAAGTGCATTTCATTTGTTGTTTGGAAGGATTCATTTCCTTTTTCATGCTTGGCTTTTCATCATGCCTTTTGAGTGTTAGAGTACATCATGACTAAGTCTTCCCATTGGTTTCAAAAATGGAGAGAAACTGAGAATGTAAAACATTTATATATATGTTTCCTTGAAGTTTTAAACATATGTGATGGTCATAACCTTTTGAATGTCAATCACAAAGTACTAAACCACACCCTTTCTAACCCCTTTGTTTTAATTTGTCCAAGTTTGACATACCAAACAGTTTGTCATTTGGTGATTTTGAAAGGGGATGTTAGATCTCATGACTGAACAACTTTTCCACATGAAATATTGGATTAGTAATGTGTTCTCTTTATTTGGTTATATTGGGTGCATGTTGTTTGCTTATTCTTGACTTAATTTGATCTTCTAGAACATGGTCTTTTCCCATGATTAAAGCAATTTCCAAATTTTTTTTGAATAATGCATTAGGATTTGTAGGTTTTTGTAAGAAAGGATACCTTGCAAAAGTTGATAGAGGTGTATAAAACATATTGCACCAAATGCATTGATGGTTCTATGACTCTTGGTAAGTTGTTTGAATGGATACCTAGTACGGTGATATGTTGTTACTATGACAAAAACTGCTCAGATTTTAAGTATGTTATGTATACCTCTTGTGAATACCCAAGCATATTTTCTCTTAATTCTTAAGTGTTGGATTAAGGGTTGTGTTCTAACCTTAGTTTACTTTGTAGACCACAAAGGCATGGAAATTGTTTTCATAGAGGAGCTATTTGAAGCAGATTTTTTAGTTGAGGAATGAACAACACATTGGATTGCTCTCTTTTCAAATTTTGATGATAATGATAGGAAAACACTATTGAGAATTCAAGCTCAATTAATTAGGTTTCATTAGTTACTAGAATAGGAAAATAACTAGGTTACTTTCACAAGGTTGACTTACTTTCTTTACTTATATTAATTTGGTTATTTGTGGTTTGGTCGTTTAGTTAAATACCTTCGTGTTGATGGTTTGGCTTTTTTTTTTCATTGCACAAGTTTTTGTATTTCATGTGACAAGAACCTTGAGGAGTTCTTGATGTTATGTTCCATGTTGTGAGCATTATATTTTTGTTTCCTTTCAATAAATATTTGTGTTTGCACTTGACTAAATCTCCTATTTGTTAACAAGCACAACAATACATTTTGTTATAGAAAGAAAGGTGACTTGTAGATGTTGGACAATCTCTCTCCAACTTTTTATACTTATATATTTATGGATGATTTAGTGTATTGCTTAGTAGGATGATCTTGCATGTTTGGTCTTTCCCCCATTTTCCAAGTCTAATACCTTGGAGTTTGATTATATGTATGCCAATAGAGAAAGGTCAATAAAACGAAATTATGTATTCTACACTTATGGACACTTTCTTTAAAGGGTCTAATGATGTAATGCTATTGGTGGATTGTTATTTTTTACAACATCCATAGATTACAACACCAAATGTAGGTTTTTTTGTTTACCAATAAAAAGGCCAAGGTATTATTGCACTTGTATGCAATTCTTTTAGTGTTATTCTAGTATTTTCAAATGAGATCATCAATTTATGTGTGGGAACTCCTCAGAGTGCATAATGAATGATTCAATCTAACATGGGATTCACAAATATGACAATTTATTGTAATTTTGCATGAGGAAGATAGTCTAGAGCTGCAAAGCAACTTGAAGATAGTTGCACACCAATTTGTGAACCTTGTGAAAGTGGAAGATTTTCTACACAAGCTTTATCAAGTGAAGGACAACAATTTCTTTAAATCCCTTGCTATTTTGTTAAATTATAGTACTATACATCCCAAATAATCATTATTCAAGTATTTGGCCATTGACCCTTTATTTAATATCTGATTTTATTTTTGCATTTGTGATTATTTCAAATTTCACTTTTACAAACTTAATCTAATTTTTCTTAGGTGTCTTGGACCACTGCAATGCCTCTATCAATGAAATACAGGGACAACTCCTTAATAAAACATATGTCTTATTCAAACTCTCCATTTGTCCCTCTCAAAAAAAATGTTGAACTTATTTTTAGTTCCATTTGAGTGTTTGATGGAGTGTAGGAAAAGTTATTGAAGCGTAAAGGGGAAGCAAGGACCTTGCAGCAACAAGCCTTCATCTACTAATGGTTAGTACACATTACAATTCCTTTCATACCTTGTACTCTCATTTAACTGTTAGAAAAAGAAAGAAAAGTTGTCAATGTTCTTATACTAGGTGAAGATTATTTGTAGGTTGTGGATCTAAAAAGGTCAACTACTGGGGCGAGAGAAAGGATTGTTGGGGAATGGTATGTGCAAACTACATCAAAAGGCATTGAATACCAACACATGGTCTTACCAAAGATCTTGAAACAACTTATTTGGAAAGGAGTCATGCCAAATTACAATGATATGGAGCATGCTTTTAATGTTGTGAGCAACATTTTGAAAGGGTGGCAACAAATCAAAGGTTGTCATTCCAAATATGAAGAATGGGCAAGGAATGTGATTATTCCCATGGTGCTTAATGAGTCTATCAACAACATTCGACACAATAGTTACCTTGTAGGTATCCATTGTTGAACCTTTTCATAATACCTAAATTCATGAAATATCAATAGAAGTTTATTTCTTGAAATTGCATGTTTATTTCTTAAACATCCTATTTGCAAAACCTAAATTTGTTCAAGGTATTTGCAAAAGTATATTTCTTGAAAAAACCTTTTCATGAGACCTAAATTTGTAAGGTAATATTTGCAAAAGTTTATTTCTTGAAATTATGTGTACATGTTATGGGCTTTGGTGTAGGTATCCATCGTTGAAACCTTTCATGAGGTATCTACAAAAGATTATCTCTTGAAACACATACTGACAATGCATTATGGGCTTTATGTGGGAAGTAAAAAAGGAGTGATTCTTTGTCTTTGGAGGTTTGTATGTTGTGGTGCAATTCTAGATCAATAACACTTGAGTCAGTCCAAATATAAAAGATGTAATCAGGAAGCAAATAGGCATTGAAAAGTGGGAAACACATGCGACACATCTACTGATAGAGTCTCAAGTATGTAGATCACCTTCAATTTGCTGGATGTAATGTGCTTCACATTGTTCCCATAAATTTATTATTTAGTTGCCCACCAAACCTTTCAAGGTTTAAATAAATTCTCATTTAACCAAGTTATAAGTCATGACAATGCTTCCATTAGGAAGGGGGTTTAGGGGAACTATTTGACAAGATTACATTTGAAAGTTTTCCAAAAATCATTATTGAACAACTATGTTATCCCAAGATGAAGAATGTCAAGATTCCTAGATATCTTGTTAGTCATTAATAATTGTTACATTGTTGCATTGTAACTCCATGGTCCATCTTTCCCTGATTTCAATTGTTGTTCATTTTGCAAGGAACAAATTTGTTAGGATTTTGTTCATTTATATCAAGAAAGTTTTCATGAACCTTGTTCCTTGTTTTCTGCATTACTCAAAGTCATGTCCTGGAAGTTAAACACATGAATAAGAGTTATTTGATGTTTAGGATGCACTTTCCTTAGCATCTTGAAACTAGACCACACATCAAGATGTCCTTTCCTTGGCATTTTGAAACTAGACCACACATTAGGATGTCCTAGACTTCCTTTCCTTAAGAATTTCATGTCAATGTAATTCAAGTCTTAAACATCTTGAAACTACAAGGGATGAGTAGGACATCCTAGGTCTCCTTCCTTGAAAGTTTCATGTCAATTAGTCCAATTTTTAAAATGTTCCTATCCATTTGTAGTTCAATTATAGGTTTTGTGATGTGTTACTTTTTTAAATTGCTTTCCTAAAAGTTTCCTGCTTTCCTAATGTGTTTTCCCATGACATCCATGAATAGGGAATTGAAATTTTTCTTGGAATCTAAAGTCGAAATTTCATGTGTTATAGAAATTCCATGCACATTTGTTATTGTTGGCAAGATGACAAGATGCAAGTTTTGAAATTCAAGATTGTTTATTGCATTATTTTTTATTTCAACTATTCAGGTTAAGTTCCTTAATAACTTGCTTTGAAATATTGCATTTAATCTAAATTATTATTGATAATTTTTTTTCTTTTGAGAATTGATTTCCAAATTTCTAGGGTTTAGGGTTATGCAATGTATTATTCAATGAAATATTTCTTGATGTGCTTTGGATCAAGACAAATCCTTGAATCTAATTTTGAAATCATGAACTTTGTTAAAAATCTATGCAAATTGAAATATGCTGTTGGCAAAACCATGATCCACACTGTTTGTTGGAACTTTATATGGTTTGTTGCCTTCTTCAACTTAATATAAGCTCAATATCATATTCAAGGAAGAATCAAGTTTGCTCTTTAAACTTTTTAGGATTTTTTTCATATCCCTCATGATCAAAATTCCTCTTTAATTTGTTATATAATTAAGGCAAATCTTGTTTTTTGTTTTCCAAATTGTGTGCTACAAGTTGTTTTTCATAGTTTTCAAAATCCTAACATGTCATATATTTATCAAGTCCAAATTGTTGTCCATAGTTGATTACTTTTTGGAATTATTTTCCAATTGCTCATCATTAGTCTAACCAAGACATATCTTTGAATTATGAGTTTTGTAAAATATCCATGCAAAATTGAAATATGTTATTGGTAAGGCAATGATTCACATTTTTTGTTAGAGCTTTACAATATGGCTTGCTGCCTCTTCAACTTAATATGAGCTCAATTTCAAATTTAAGGAAGAATCAATTTTTCTTTTCAAGCTTTTCAGGCTCTTCTTCACATCTCTCATGATCAAATTTTCTTTGATTTGTTTTATAATTAGGGAAAATTTCCTTTTCTATCTTCCAAATTGTTCTTCATATATTCTTTTTCCAAATGCTAGCATGGCATATATTACTCAAGTGTAGATTGCTATCTACAAATCTTAGTTTCAATTTTTTGGTATTTTTTTCAAGCTACTCTTCATTAGTTTAACCATGACAAATTTTTGAATCTAATGTTGAAATTATGAGCTTTGTAAAAAATTGATGTAAATTTGAAGTATGTTGTTGGCAAGGCAATTATTGACGTTGTTTGTCAAAACTTTACACGGTTTTCTACTTGATTCAACTTAATATGAGTTCAATTTCAAATTCCAAGAAGAATCAAGTTTACTTTTCAACCTTTTCAAGCTTTTTTCACGTCCCTCATATTAAAATTTCTCTTTAATTTATTCTATATTTAAGGCAAATTTCCTTTTCTATTTTCCAAATTGTTCTTCAACTTGTTCCCCATACTTTCTTCAAAATACTAACATGTAATATATTACTCAAGTTGAGATTGTTGTCCACATATCATTTTTTAGATTTTTCTTTCAAATTGTTCCTCATGAACCTACTAATCTAGAACATTGGTTTTGAGTTTTAATTATAAACAACCTTATTAATTTGTCTTGAATTTTTTTTCCAAAGTGTTCTAACATATCTCCTAATCAAGATTATGACATGTATTTATATAGTTTAGTTGTTTGGTTCTTGAAACATTTTTTAATGATGTATTTATCCAGATTAAGACAAATCCTTCAAGTTATTAGGCTCTTCTTCACATCCCTCAACATCAAATTTTCTCTTTAATTTATTATGTTAGAGGGAATTTCCTTTTTTTTTCAATGTTTTTCAAGTTGTTCATTGTGTATTAAAGTGTTCAAAATTATTAATTAAGTTTATATATTTCTTTTCAAGATTGTTGGATAGAGATTTTCTAGGTTCTTTTTAACCTACACCTCATCAACTTATTGATCAAAAACATAGCTTTTGAGTTTAAATATATTGTAATTCTTCTTTAAAATGTTTTACACATTGTTAATATTTTGCTAACCAAGATTATGATGTACATGTATTGTTCATTTTTCTTGTTATTGAAATGTTTTTTGATGTACTTTCTTAGGATGACCATGAACAAATCCATCATAATTTCCTTGAAGTTACTATGAATTTTCCTTGTGTGTACACTTGATGTTTTACACACGTTTCAAAGAATCAAACCCCACAATTGAAGTTGGTTTAAGATCTTTTGAGAAATTGCGGCCATGGTATGTGAAACGACTTTGCAAGTTCAATTCATGTTGTTGTCGACACCATGTGCAAATGTCAAAGCTGAAAGATGCTTTTAATTCCATGAAACAAGGACCAGTCCATGGAGCAGCTTGCATTTGTAGTTGTAGAGTTTGCAAGCCAAATGGAGTGCATTGTGTTTGTGCTTTTACTTTGTCTACTATTACAAGAGTGAAAGTAATGTGTGAACTCATTCTCTATCCCAAATATGATATTGATGAATATCACAAATTGTTGTGCATAAGGGGGGTTGTAGCAATTGTGGCATTTCAAAGCTCTAGTTGTGTCCTTCTGAAGTGGATCCTAGTAATGAAATCTTCATACCTTTGAAGCAGTTTGAGAATGTGTTTGTTGGCCATTATGATGATGGAGGTGATTGGCATGCAATAAGGCTACTTTCTAAGATGACCTTTCTATTTGAGTTTCTTGCCTTTTTAAAGTCAAAGTTATCATTCAAATTATGAATTTGTCATTCATAATTTTGAAGTGAAATGGCAAGATGCACAATTCAAGTGATGTTTGGACAACTTAACAAATGACCAAATTATGAATGTCATTGACTTTGCTGATAACTGTTTTTTCAAGGAGTAAAATGAAATTCACTCTCAACATTGGTTCAGCATGCAAATCACTATACTCATGCATTTGACATTTGACATTGACCCAAATTGGGATGAGATTGATGCATCATCTAGGATCTTGACAAAATATTAATTTTATGTTAGTGATAACAAAACACATGATAATATGTTTGTACAACACTGCTTCAAATTCCATTGGGAATTTCTTAGACTACAAGGCTTTTTACTGCCTGTTGAACACTTTTTTTTTTAATGGTTGTCCTTCACAATTCAAATGTGCAAAAACTTTGTTTTTTGTTGTACACTATCCATCCTTAACCAAGAGGGATGATTTTCCTTTGGGATGTGCCATGCAGTGGAACCATTTTGGTTCTGGTCAAGGTAAAGGACGTTGGGATGGTGTAGGAGCTACTGTGAAACAAGCATTATGAACTCAACAAATTCGGCCAAATTTAGTGTAATTGCACAATGCAATAGATGTGGTGGCCTACTTGAAACACCACATGGGTCGTCAACATTTAGCATATGATGGGGAAAGGAGAGGAGTCTGTTGTTGTCTTTATGAAGTGAAAATTTGTGATGTCAACATAGTGCATCAATTCAATGATTGGACAATGGAGAGCATATGAAGTTTTCATTAGGTCAAAAGTGTGGGTTTGGATAAGATATCTCTTTGTGTTCAAAACTTGTCTTGTTTTTACAAGTGTTGCTCCAATGGCAAGGATGGCCCATGTGACAATGAGGCATACATTACTCCATTTACCTTCATCCATTTGGAACCTTGTAATGCACGTGATGCACAAGCATATGTGGAGTCAATCCCTGAATTGGAAATGGATTGGGAGGCCTTAGTAACAACTCTTGAAGTTGGGCACCATTTTGCAATTATAGTTAAAGAAGGAAACAATGAGGGATCAAATTTTGGACTCTCATTTGTGAAGAACCACTACATGTTGTGGAAGAGGAAAGGAAAATTGATAGTGGGGGGCAAGTGGTGTTTCAAGGAAAATAGATTGTCATTGGAAGATATTTCAAACAACAAGGAAAGAGCAATGTCATATGTATTATGCAATGGAGGGCCTACTATGATTTATGCTCACCTTATTTTTGTTACCAAGTTCACAATGCAAGTTGCAACTTATCACCAAAGAAGGGGAAGATGTGGAAGAACACATGTCATTAACACTTTCTACCATTTTGCATTTACCATGTTGTTTGTTGTACTAGGAATATGAACTTCATATGTTTTTCAATCTTTTCAAAATTTGCAACTAATAATTAAATTGACATGTGATATGTAGGTTCATAAGTTGTCTAAAAATACATATGAATACATCCAAGCCATGTGTAATGCAACTTGAACACAAAAGGTGGCTTCAAACTTGATAGGAATGTTGGAAATCAATATCTAGGTCTAGTAAGTTATTAATTTGGGTTCACCATAATTTTGGTCTATTGTTTCAAAACTAGGGTTATAAGTCACCTAAAATCAATTGGAGTTGAATGTAAATGGACATGAGTCTAAGGAAAGTGAATGGCATGCAAGGATGCATTGGATGTAACCATTTTGAACATTATTTAATGATCATTAATTCAAAGTTAATTCCAATTTTTCCTAGCCTTGTTCCAATTTGTTATTATTATGGTTTTGGTTTGGTCTTTATTAAATGGTTCCTATTTATTTGGCATGCTAGAGTATGTACTAAAGCTTTCTAGTGGAATGCAATGTGAATTATTCCAAGATTGAAATATCATTGTATAAGAAGGAATTTTCTTATTGGGGATGTATCAGTTGAAATGAATTACATGATCATGATTTCAAACTTGGCTAGTAATTGGTATTTTACATTGAGTTTCCAAGCTAAGAATCCAATCCCTTCAATACTAATCTACTAAAAAAAAGGATCAATGTGTAGGCATTGATAGAGAGATTAAATTATATTTTGTATTTTGAAAGCTTGTAGGATCATTCAATTACCAATTTAGAATTAGGTGACTCAATATATTCAATTAATATTGTTAAATTATTGGACGGGCAAGCTATTGGAGGTAGATAAATTTGTCAGAAGTTTTTAATATCTTTTATTGTTCTTTATGGGTTATGTAAAAGAACCACAGAAAAAAAAGGTGTTTAAATATGGATGGATCATGCAAGTGTATAAGGTACTTTGATTATGTTTTGGGTTTTTTCATGGAACCATTTGTTGGTATTTTATATTACTAGTCTAGTGTTGGTTCTTGGCATTTTGATAACTTATAATTATAATCTGACTAACTAGATTAAATTTTTAACTTTATAGGTTTAAGGTTTCTCATTGTAAGCCTTTAAAGAAGGTAAGGCTTACCATACTACCTAGGCCAATGGGCTAGTTTGATGCAAATTATATATTATTTTTAGAAATCTTGAAATTTTAAAAACATATTTTATTCCAAAAAAGAATTATTCAAAGGAAAATAAAGTATCTAGTGTAATATTTGAAAATTTGTCATTTGTTGAAATGGAATCTTGAACTCCTGAACTCTTAAAATATTCAAACCTTGAAATCCTAAATCTAAAAATCCTGAAGTCTTGAATCTTGAAATGGAGATTGCTAAATGTTGAATTGGTTAGGGTACAACATAATATCAATCACTATTAGAAATCTTGTCATTTGCAACTAATCACTATGGAATTGGCATGCAATTGATTGTTGTTTGTAACTATCTTGGTCATGTTTGCAACTACAACTTTGGTATTGTATAATTTTTGGGCCACACAGTTGTGTGTGCAACTAACATGCAACTAAATGTGTACAACATGGACACATGTCATAAAAATAATGGCCTAAACTTATACATATTTAAATTACTATACTTAATATATCTACATAGGTTATATAATAGTGTTATGTACCTTTAGTACTAAGGTTAACCCTATGCTAACTTAGGTTAGCTTAAACTAACATAGGTTAAAATAACCATGGCTAAATTAATCAAAACTAAACTAATTATGGCTAAAATAAATTAAACTAAATTAAATTAGGCTAAACTAACCATAGTTAAATTAAGTTAGGCTAAAATAATTATGGCTAAATTAAATTAGGATAAATTAACTATGGTTAAATTAAATTAGGCTAATTTATTTTAAACTAAATTAAGCTAAATTAAACCATGGTTTAAATATGTTTTTTTTTTGGAATTTGTTTTTCAGAAAATGTAAATTTGATTTAATTTTTTTTCAAAATCAATTAATATGATAATATTAAATTTTATTATAAATAATCATAATTATTAATTAACATTTATTATAATTACAGTGATAATCAATTATATATATATATTCAATAGGTATTATATATTTAAATTTTATTATTTATATTAAAATATTAATGTAAATAGGCTATATTAATTAACCTATAAGTATACAAACATCCTAAGCTAATTATTAGTTTAAGCTAAATAATAATATTAAAATCATATTTTCATTAAGTAATCATAATTATTTAAAATATCCTATAATCATCTTTGAAGTGCAAAAGAAAATGAGTAATGAAAAACTAACAAGAAGAAAAATAAACTTTCCAAGTTACAAAATGTTTTGTTTTGTTTTTTTTTCTTTGGACCCCTCCTACTTTCAAACCTCATAACTTTCTTATTTCTTATTTATTTTAAACGATTCAAAGTGCTATAGGAGCGCCACCTGAAGTCCTATAAATCACATTAGAAGTATAATACCAAAAAAGAAACATAAAATGAACTTTCTAGGTGTTTAAGAACCGGCCTTTGTAGTGTTCAATAGTTTTTTTTGGAGTTTCTGACCCCCTTTACTTTGGGGGGCCATAACTTTCTCATTTCTCATCTGTTTTCAACGATTATTAGTGTGTTAGATGCGCCAAGAGGAGGGCTTCAAGTTTTTTTTGCATACGAAAAGCAACAGAGCCCTCCCCTGGCTGGTATAATCTAATACAATAATTGCATCTAATGTGCAACTAGGTTGGTTCATGAGGTTTGCAATGGAATGTTTTAACCCATATCCTTTGGCTTCGAATTCTATTTGGCTCAGTATATAACTAGGAGCAATAACTACTTAGTAGCCAAGTATCAAACGCCATTGGGGATGAGTGAATGGAAAAAACTTAACCCTTATGAAATGGTTAAATTTAGAAACAAATTTGGATTATTTTAAACCTACCTATATAACCTAAGCCTAGTTATTCTTCAACCTACTTGTATACCTAAATTAACCTACTTAATAGAGTTTAATTATTACCTACCTACCTATCATGTGTCAACATCTTATTAGCCATAAATTGGACAATTTAAATTTCATTGAATAATAATTGAAATTAAAAATATAGGTGGGCTTTTATTGCCACGTGTCACCATATAATTGGTGTTAAAATGAACAGGTGTCAAATGGTAAATGAGTGTTCCATGGTGTGCCGCGTGTCATCATCCTAGTGGCAGAAACTTTAATGATTGAGATTAATCCAATGAATTGTTAATTTTGAAAACACAAAAAATTCAAATAGTGACACATGCCTACAAGCTAGTTGTTTAATTTTTAAACATGTGTCATATTTTGATTAGTTGCATTGTAGCTGCAAAGAGAGTTACACATAAGGTGCAACTACATTTGGATTTGTATGTATGTATGAACATTTATATTAACACCGTATATACATGTTGCATACGTAGTGTCGCATGCAACTAAATGTCATGTGCAACTTGTCTTATGCAACTACACAAATTTGCAGTTACATGTGTCACATGCAATTGAATTTTTGTTGCAAATGACAGTTACAAAACCAAAAATTTCTAGTAATGAATGTTGATGTTTTATGTTGAATAACTTGGATGAAGTTTGCCATACTCCATGGATGTTTATATTCTAAGATAGGAAATATTATGTTTACATTATTACATATAGTAAATTGCAATGTACTATAGTGGCAAGTTCCATGTGTTGCATTACTACATTCAACCTAAGCCTATTTACTACTAAGTTGTAATGTGTGTAAGTGCCATGTCTTATTATGATAGCATTGAGGGATCAATAATTGTAGAATTATTGATCAATTAAAGCCTATTCCAATCACACTTTAAGATTGCACTGGGTATTATAGTCCCGCATGAAGCCTATATCACATGTGTCTGAGTATTCATGTGGATATTATTAACATACTAGGTTTCATGCACAATTGCAATAACTTGCATGCCTAATCCTTTTATTTGTCTATTCCTTTTCCTTGCTTGCAAAAAATGACCTAGGGATCATATTGTCTTGAAACCTATTTTTTTCCTACTTACTCAGCTAGGGCACCATAGAATTTTTCCTCTCTAGACTACAAGCAGTTTGCATAAAGGTTTTACTTTCTTCAAACCCATATTGTTGGTTTTTTTTATTAAGTGTTTAGTCAAATTGTGTGTAGTTGGTAACTAGATTTTGACTTATCATAGAATGGGCTGCAAGTTTGGAAATATGGTGCAAGAGGCAAATGAAAGGTCTATTGAATGGTTCAAATGCAAAATGGGGTTCTCTATAGAAGGATTAGATATTAGAAAGGACTTGAATGATTCCCATGTGTCTATGGAGGAGTGTGAATGTCTGCTAGGTCCAAAGAAATCAAAGAATGGGTTCAAAGTGACCAATTACATTGAACCAAGTGTGGTTGCTAAAATTTAGGAGCTTTGTCCAATTGTTTATTAGAAAGTTGACTTTACAAATAGTTATATTTTTGTTTCTTTTGCCAGGGTAGTTCTTGCAAAGAATAAACAAATTATAGTTAACTGGGCTCTTTATGCTAGCCAAGCACAAGGAAAAAGAGGAAAAGGGCATAAAAACAAAGTGGCTACAAAGAATGTAAACAAGAGAAAAAAAACTTCAAGACTGACAAAAAAAGGAAGAAAATCACATTTCGATGACAAGTTCATAACATCTCCAAATGAATAAAAAAAAATGTCAAATGTTGATGCAAGTGTAAGTGTATTCAAAACTCCAATGGCTCCTACTAGAAACTAGATCAACCAAGTCTTGGATGCACATGACCAAAAAATGGCATTTTTCATGGCATAATTGATGTAGTTGAAGAGTGAGAAGGCTGAACTATCAGCTTCGATCAAGATTCAGTCTTCTAAGGTGCAAATGTGTAAGGAAAAATTACACGATGTCCTAGTTGGGGCGAGTGATATGACAAAGGCATTTCAAACTATAGAGATTACATTAACAAATGTGAAAGGTGCTACAAAAACAAGAATTAGCCAAATGGTGGGCTTTGAAGGAGTGAGTAGAATGGATAAATTGTAAGCTGAATGGGTGTTTCTAAAGGCCTAGTATAAAAAGGTGGAAGCATGCCTTGAATGTGCACATGGATTTGTTGTGCAGGCAAAGTTGCTTACCTTTGAAGAGAAGGAAGTTCATGCATTTGAGTCAAAGCTTCAAATTCTTGACTCCAAGATTCTACCACTACATAAGGCATTAGAGGACGCTAAGAAGTATGGGTTGACCTTCCAAAAACTTTCTATAATTGGTGGTTCTAGAAGTGACTTAATCATTTCTAATCCTATGCCAACAACACACCTAACAACAAGGAGAACAAAATTTTCTATTCTAATAAATAAATCTTGACCCATGTTTGATTTGTAAAACTTTTATGCCAACCATGAATTTGTGGTGGTGTCTTGTGATTATTTGTACCACCTATGGTGCATTGTAATCCATGTACACTTGTCTACTAGTTGCACAAAGGAATCGTGTGGCAAACCATTTAATCAACAATGGTGCATTAACATGGGGTACAACATTGTAATAGCAAAGTGTTATTTCAGACACTTTGTTTGTTCTTGTTTGCTACTAATGATTTCAAAATTTGCTTGAAGAATGCATGTCATTAGCCCTATGCACAAATTTTGATGGAATCAAAGTGTAGTTGTTGTTGGGATTTGAAAATTTGCAATAGGGGTTTGTTCTTGGGGATGGAGTAGGCAATGTTTTCCCTAACTACCTCATCTTTATGTGAGATTACATCATGATGCCTTTCATAAACTTCTAAAATCCAAATGAAGAGTGGTATGTCTTTAGCTTGTAGGGTTTCTTGAACTGGTCAACAACTTAACAAGAAACACAAATCTTTTGAATTTAATAAGCTCTTATTCTGTCTAGAAATGGTTCTTAGTATGCAATGATTTTACTTAACATCTTTTTCAACTTTTTGTGAGCAATTTTATTATTTGTAACTGCTACTTAAACCTTAACAAATGTGAGAAGATTTTGTATATTTATGATCAAGGCAGAGTTTTTGAGGCTTTTGATTTGGTTTGGGCTTTAAGGCATTGATTTCAAGGAATAGCATGGCAAAGTGGATGGTGTTGGGATTTCTTCTTATGTTATTTATGGTTTGAAGTTTGGACATACTTCTGAGTGGTAAATTTGGATCTTTTCAACACCTATAATTATCTTAGTTAAATGGAGTTCCATATAAATGTTGTAGTATAACTTAAATCTTTTTGTTGTAGTATGATCACTTGAGGCTTTCCAATTCACCCATCTTTTTTGGTGCTTATTGGTGATGTGTTTAAATATGTTGTGAAGTCATTCTACTGACATGTTGCTTGCTAATGGTGCCATGGAACAAATATCTTGGTATCTTTCTTGACTCATTGTGTATTAAATGTACAAATTTCCTATACAACAGTTCCACCAATTGATAAAACAAAGGTATGTGCTTCTTGAGCTAGTTGAGTTTTATGATTAAGTTTATGACATGAAAAAGTATGTTGGGTAATTGAAAATAAGTGCCCTACTCCTTATCTCACACAATTATTTTCAAAATCCATGCCTTGGTTAAGACTTAGCTTCTTGACCTTGAAAACTTCTTGTGAATGGCAACCTGGTTTATAAGATCTCAAGTCCATTGAATGTAACTATAACAAACATCATAGTTGCAAGTTTGTATATAGAAACATTACAAACACCTCTTTCATCACAAACACCTACTTCGCATATGCATCCTATAAAACTATTTTGTCCCCAATTTGTGCATTTAGAATGTCCACAATTCGTTAGAATAACTCCGTGTCAAAATTTTGGTGTATATTGGTATCCACATTTGTTTGTACATATAGTTTGAAGCTTCAATAGTACTACTTGCTTATTCCAATTCTTCCAATGCATTTAGTAGCACCCATTTATGCAACATGTCTACACATTTTAAAAGTGCTACAAGTTCAAGTGTGTCTCCTTCATGTATTTTTTGCCTATAGCAAAACAAGTTGTAGGTTGTGAGGTATAAAAGAACTGTCCTTTTTTATTGAATGAAAGGGGGCATATGATGTCATAAGTTTATTTGGATTTTTTCAACAAGTGATGATCAATCTAAATGTGAGATATGGAACAATCAATCCTACACCTACATCTTAGTCTTCACAAGCCACTTGATGCATCTAACACGAATGAATATTAACCTCTTTAGAAGTGGGGATGCAGTGGTGAAGTGTGTGCATAAGAGCCATGATTAGTGTGTCAATTGGGCTTATTTTCATCCCACTCTCAATGGAATAGAACTTTTATTTGTACCTTGTTCATTATATAGGTCCTTCATTATAATATTTGATCTAGTTGGACCATCTTAAAGTTCTAGAACTTGCAAGTCTATGTGAGCAATTGTGTTAGATTGGTTATGATTTGATGAAACAACATTTATTTTTAGTAATTTCAAATCATGTGTTATGAATATTGTGATCCTTCTAAAAATATCAAGGTAATTTCTTTCTTTGATCTAGATCAAATATAAAGGCATCTAGGAGGTAGATATTTTGTGGAACCATGTTCAAACATGTCCAAACCATGTGTGATTTTCTATGCATAGGCCCAATATATATATTTAGCTTGCATAAGATTATCCTTAAAGGGCATTGGTTTAATTTTAGATTCTTTATTGGCAAATTCAAGAGCCCCCTCGTTAAGTGCTAAAATACCAATACTTGTAGTAGTAATATAAGTTTGAATGTTGGATGGCATATGTGATGCACTCCTTGGTTTGTTTTCACAATAGTTCATTGATGGATCCAACAAATTGAAATCATCATCACTAGAAGTTTTAAGTGAATCAAAGTTGAAATTTGCTTCTTTGGAACCGTTAATTTCCATCCCAAGGCTCTTTATAGTATGTGTAACCTTTTTACTTCTCTTCTTATGTTCCACATGGAGTGATTGCTAAGTTGAATGTGTGGGCAAGGCCCATTGGTTTCAAATGAGTTGCTTCAATGACACAACTCTTATGTCTAGATATGATGTTGCAACATATCAAACATAATAATACCACTTCTGCACATTTGGTGCAAATTTCGTTATGTCCACAAGGTTAAACCCAGCAAACAAAAAAGAATTAGACTTTTAATATCTGTCAGTTGATTCTAGGAATCAAAAACTTAAAATCAATAAAGCTTAAAACTCTTCAAAGAATATTACAAAATTTTGGATAAAATCCTAGAATAATTTTTTACCTCCAAAGTAACATGTTCTTTTTCTTTGCTAAAACAAATTGAACATTCGATAACATTGCCACAAATCTTTGATGGTTCCTCTTCTAGTTGCAAAAAGTTTGAACTTGATTTTCTAGAAGAATTAACATTTGAAGTGACCTCAACATAGTTCTTCAATACAAGGCTGCCATGATGTTAAATTGTTTTTAGACAATCAATTGGGCTTTTTGAGACTAGGTTGGATTGTAGCATCAGCTTTAACTAGCTCTATAAGATTTTCATTAGTTGTTGTTAAGGTTCCAAATTGTGATTATACCCCATCTGCACAAAAAAAATTAGGCAATTCAACAATCACATTTAAAGGGTATTTGATGGTTTAGTTGGAATCGTAGAAGTACCTAGATTGGAACTCATGATGCCCAACAAATGAAACCATCTTGGCATAAATATCCCAAATATGAAAATAAACAAACATTCATGCAACAAACAAGTTGTCCAAGTTGGATATAAATTACACAATATGACTGGTACTAATCTGGTATGATCATTACCCATATGACCCAGAGTCTTGGTATTGTGTCATCCCATGTTGTTACTTGTAACAAATTCAGGAATTGGTCATGATGATCAATTGTCATAGTCCGCCTAATTATACAAACTTGAATTCTTCAATCTATTAGTGAACTCAATCATCCCATAATCACTTACAATTAAAAAAAACAAAACAAATTGGCAAGCAAATGAAAAGGAAGTTCAAGGTACATCGACTTTATTGATCCAACTATGACATGGAAACATTATATTAAACATACTAGTACATTCTGGATAGTGTGCCAAAAGGAGAGCAACATTCATCTATGTTGGCATTAGTATGGTCACCCACTTTCATAAGTTTAATTGAAGACAAGGAGTGGAACATGTTTGGGCATGGAATTGATAAGAAAGTTAACCCTAAGACAAGGACTGAAACAATGAAAGGAATATGGGACTAACTCAAGAGAAGGACTACAACACATGAAAAGGAATGTCCAATCTGTCATAGTTTTAAGTTCTTGAATTGTGATTTATTCCAACAACATAAATCTCCATCAAGATAATCAAAACGGTTCCTTCCAACTTCCTTACCAAATAGGAAACATTTCCTAGTAACAAAAGAAACATATAAGAATTTCCTCCTAGAACTCAAGAACATGAATATAATGTAGGTAGAACTTAGGAACAAAAATATAATGTAAGAAGCAAAGGTGAAAGCTACTTCTTGGAAATCAGAACAAGGAATAATACACATGAAAAGAACCATGGGTTGAATTAGGGATATTAGGAAATTTGCATCTCCTTCTAGACATGTATACATCCATTAGAAAAAGGAAATTAATGATTCCTAAAAAACTACATTTCAATACGACACTACATAAGTAATTCCTTCCAAAATCAAGGCTAGAATGTCCTGAATTACAATAATTCCTACAATTAAAACTTTCAAATGATATCATGAAACTATATTTGACAAGAATTGAGTTGAATAATTAAAAACTTGATTCAATGTTGTTTAGGACCCACTACAACTTTATAACAATGTTGCCACTTTCTTGCATCAAATTGATTGGATCAATTGTAACTTAGTTCAAATAGGCAATGTTCACATTCATAAACAACAAAAAAATGTCCACAACAACAAATTCATCACAAAATGTGTGCAAGGATGGCAATGAAAGAAGCAAAGTTAGTGTAATTACTTGAAACCCTTGTAAACAATGTTGGTCCTAACTGCATAGGTGAGTTTACATCATCTTGAGCTTTGTTGGAAAAACCAGAAGATAACCGCCAATCACTCTCAAATTTTTGTTCACATCCTTTCACCTTACACGTAAGTGAGGAGGTGCAATGAATAGCCAAACACCACGGGTGGTACATGTGACCACATGATGCCATACATATGTCGTTGCAATGGTACTTCTCATTGCACACATGGCAATCTTAAACATAAATAACACTCCCTTTTGCAAAATTTGATGGCTTGATGATAGGAACTTGAGAATGTAGTAAAACCAAACCTCAATTTTGACTAGTACCTTGCAACCAATGTTTGTAATCTCTTAAGCACAATATGGGCTTGGAGTTGCTTATTATATGTGCTTTCAAAAGTAAAATTTTCCTCACAATCTTGAGAATATAACTTTGTTGACAACAATTTTATCTCATTTTACATAAAATTTCTCTCTTCAAATCAAAGTTGTTGCTACAAATCTAGAACCCTAATAGTTGATCCTTTTTTTGTTGCAACCCCACTTTTGGAAGAGTGTGAGGATGACACTCACACTCCCGAAATGGGGACTTGGGAGTCCTCTGGGACTCCCGAAACTTCAGAGTTTGATTGCAAGGGTCAAAACACCTTGCCTTGAGGCGTTCTTCATTTCATTCAAAAACTATTGAAGTTTAGATGTCGAAAATGGCCTTGCATGAACCATTTGGACATCTGCAGCACAAGTTATGGCAAAAAGAAGGGCCAAGAGTCAAATTGGCAGTTTGACTCATGACCACTAAAAGCCGGAAATCGACCCGACCCCGGTGTGTGCAGATGGAGTGCGACACACCTTGGAAAACTCCCAATGAGAGCTACAAGTTTGCTTCAGACCTCATCCCAATCCGAGGTTTGAGCAAATAGTTATGAACTCATAAAGTCCCAGGAGTCCAAACCGGGACTATTTCAGGACTCCTCCTTGGGAGTCTCGGGACAAAAAGCCATTCAGATGTGGGTGCCATGGAGTAATGCAGAGAATACTATATGGGGGACGGTGGTGGCTTCCTCCAAATCCGGGCCATGGTGAGTCTTGTGAGTCCAGAGTTGCCCATGGCTTGTCCTAGCACCAAGGGTGCTCCAGAATGCAAACTAACCAACTTGTTGGTTGGCTTGATGTAGGTTCGAATGAGTAACTAAAGCTTGTCCTTCTTCCTAGTCCCATCCCGGAGCTTCAACACGCCCGTCTACCCCTTTTAGTCATGAGAGCTAGGAGCGTGCCCTCAAGTCCCACAATTCCACTGTTTTAGAAACCAAGGCCCATCTTGGGCCTAATTTGGGACTTGGGAGTGCATCATTTTTCATCATTATTAACACACTCTACAAGGACACCATTTATAGAAAGTCCATTAAGATTCTTAGAGAGCTCTTGCAAAGAAAGTTCAACAATGTGAAGAACATCCTTCACCTTGTCAAAATCTACCCTAACTTGGGCGTGGATAGCCCATTGATCATCAAACATCAGTTGGGTTCTCCGATGCTTAACCTCCTTCTGCGATTTCTTTGTAATAATTTTTTAAAACATTCCGTCATCCCTAAAAAAACTTTTTGCTTTGCAACCAAGAAATTGTGCACATGTTTGATGATGTGTTTAGTGACAAATGTTCATGGAATTGTGGCTTGCAAAATTGTGTGGCTCTTCATTGTGGATGCAACAACTTTTTTGGATGATGGAACCTTCCATTTTTAAAGTCTTTAGTGCTCGCATTGTGGGGTGGCAATGAAGTGCCAAACTCAAAGGTGGGTGAAGGAGTCTTAAACTTGAAATGTCAAAAGGAGGAGTAGCACCACCACTCAAACTTGGAATCATAGGAGGAAGGGCAACACTAGTCATTAAACTTGTAATAGTAGAATTACCTTGCAAACCAAAGCCTAGAGCCACATGAAGTGTAACAACACCACCATTTTGTTGTGCTTGCAATGAGTGTTCTTGAAGTCACAACAAGTTTTCATGCCATGTTTTTCTTGCAGTTTCAAGGGACCTTTGTCTTCTATAGGTTGAATACTCATAAGCAGCCCAATTCACTAAAATCTTTTTGTTTTTTGCAACTACCACACGAGCAAACTCCAAAGACAAAGTGTCATTTAAGACATGAACCTTTTTCAAAACTTGAGTGTAAAGACTTTTGAAGACACTTTGAAACTCCACATCAATTTGTGCCTTGTACTTCCAGCCATTTTTGTCAAAGTGTGGTTTGAACACTACAAAGATCTCCTCTACAGACACATCAACGTCCATTAAGGTTCTCACATCTCGACTAGTACCTTGTAAACCCTATATGTTGATGAAATATTGTAAATCCAAATCTTCTTTTGGAAGTTCTTCATTAACTTGAACAACAATAATTTACAACACCGAATCAAAAATAAAATCCAACTTCAAATAAGGACTTGTAAACTTGGTAAATTCACATAGTAAAAACCACACATGTACAAGACTTTTGTGTACCTTAGCCATACTTGTGTGTTACACTCTACAATGATTGAATTGAAGTGTGAATGTAAAGTGCTTTATCAAAATAACATGATTTCACACAAGAAAACAAATGAAGAAAGAAATAAATTACCTAAAGAAAATTGCAATTTACTGTTCAAAACGCAGGAAAACTAAAAGTGCTAATAACAATTTCGATGCAAGTTTGGAACTTGATGTAGGGCTAATTGCTATACTGGGCCCCCAAGAAATATGGTTGATGGGGCTGTAAGCCAATAAAAAAATAAGGATTTAAAATAGAAAATTTGTCTTTTATGAAATAAAAAAGGGAACCTGTTTCCTAAGTTTTTTGGGTGGGTGGTTCTTAATGAACCCACCCAAGGATACTTTCACCCTGACATGAAGTGTTTCCACATTGTTGTACAAGGGACACATAAAATTGTATTGATTAGTTGTATTAATTTTGAGGATCATGCATTAATTAAAAGACAACAAGTAGATGAAAAAATGAATGCGACAAATGAGAGGTTCAAGGATGAAAAAAATGGGGTAACCATTGAAAGTAGTTTACATTTGTTGTTAGAAGTTGTGTGCATTTTCGAAATTCTAAAGTTCACAACAACATGAATGTAGAAAGTACCATTGAAAAACTACAATGAATGTCACAACCCTAGCCTTGGGCTCACGACCAAGGCAAGGCTTTGTGAAGGTGCGGGCCAAGTATGAAGTCGAAAGTCACATTTCATGCTTCTGAAAGTGTAAGAGAGTGTGAGGGAATGAACCCTCACATTCCCAAGTGAGCTCCCACTTTGGAATTGGAGTCTCAATGGACTCCCAAATCTTCAGAAAGTGATTGCAAGGGTCAAACCCCATTTGATTAAAAAATTCTTTATATCATTGGAAATCTCTTGTAACTTATATGTTTAAAATGGGTTCGCATGACCCATTTGGACACTTAACACACAAGTTATAACCAAAAGAAGAGTCAAGAGTCAATTTGACAATTTGACTCCCAACCACTAAAAGTCAGGAATCACCCCGATTTCCTTACATGCAGGTGGTGTGCAACATACCGTTGGAATCTCAATAAGAGGTTTGGACACAAAGTTATGGGCCCCCAAAGTCACAAGAATCCCAGTTGTGGGAATTCTAGGACTACCACTTGGGAGTTTCGACTTTCGAGATAAAATGACATTTGGGTGTTGGTGCCATGGCCAAGCATAAAGTATATTATAAGGGGGAAGGTGGTGGCTTCCCCCAAGTCCAGGCCATGGTGAGTCTTGTGAGTCCGTGTTTACATGTGGTTCATCTATGCACCAAAATGCTACAACTATGCACTAACCAACTTGTTGTTTGGTTTATGCAGGTCCGTGTGAGTAAATGAAGTGCTTATTAATCTTCCTAGTCCCATCTCGGAGCTCGAGCACACCCCTCTACCCCCAAAGTGTTATGAGTTAGGGAGCACGCCCTGACTCATTCTCCTTTCGTTGTTTTCACCTTTGGATTCATAATTGAATCCATTAAGGAGCTTGGGGGTGCGTCAATGAATATCAAGGGAAAAAGAGGTGTAGAAGAATGAACACAGACAAAAGTAGGAGGAGGAAGTTGAATTGTTGAGAAGATCAAAAGTAAAATAAGAATTGAGAAGAGCAGGGTTTAGGCATGTTGAATATTCAGTTGTTGGCTGTAAGGTCATCACCGCATTCATCATCATCTTCGGAATGTGCATAAGGGAAGGCATATAATGAAAAGATATAATTTGCACATATAATAATTCAAGACATAGATACAATTGGAACATTTGCAATTGAGTTTTTACATAGAAGTAGAAGACGTTGGTGTGTAAGAGAGCAAACATGACCATGAGTTACATCAATAGATCCAATGTTCATTGAAGAATCAGAGGAAATTGAAGCTATGGAACAACATTTTGTGGAAGCATGGATAATGCAGAAGGACACAAGGGAGGACAACATTGTTGAGGTAGAAGGATAGCTATCCATAGAAATGCAGGTCTAAGTATAACAAGCCATAGAGGTGCAAGCCCAAGGATGCTCAATGTAATGTTGGAATTTTTGAACACATTCATGATTAAGGGTGTAGATATCTATTTTGTCCATAAGGATAAGGTGCATGTAATTAACAAATAACCAATTATAGATGTTTTTGGAGTGTGTGTGGATGGTTATGTAGAAGAATCAAAAGGGCAGGTCAATAAATCATTAGCAGTTCAAGCATTGCAAAGTTGTAAACTTGCACCTACAAATTCTTCTACAAATCAATGGAATGCAAAAAGTCTGGTCTACCATTTTTTGTCAAATATCCTACCCTTATATTTTTAATTTATTAAAAGGAAAAACCATAATATTTTAGCAACAAGAATGTTATTACATTAATGAAAATAAAGAAGGGGCAAAAGGTAGATTGGGCATAAATTATATTCAATAGTCTGTGTAATGAGTTGGATCAATGGTATAAATATGTCAAAGAAATAAGGGGGACAAGAAAGATACATGTCAATCTGCTTTAGTATTGGCAAAAATCTTTCAATAATTATTTATGCATCAAAAGGAGAATCCATAGAAACCATTAACCAAGGTTTAAATAACTAAGGAGGAGATGCAAACATCATTGGAAAATTGAAAGAAGGTTGTAGTGAACTCTCCAAAAAGTGCTCTTAAGAGAAATAACAAAGTTGAGGAAGGAGGAGCCTAAGGTTCAAGAGTGAAGAGGGAACAAAAGAGCATAGAAAATGATGAGGGGCAGAATGAAACCATTTGCAGTGCCAACAATGGTATGGGCAATGCCAATAATGGTACAAGCAGTGCCAACAATGGTATGGGTAGTGCCAACAATGGTACAGGTAATGCCAATAGTTGTACATGTAGTTAGACAAATTCCAAAAGTACCACATATGAAATTTCCATAGGAGAGATAGCCAAGGTAGCAAAGGTAGGAGGTACCATAGATGACATTTCCATAGGAAAGACAACTAAAGAAATAGAGCCAAGAAGTTAAGCGGGAACATGACACAAGGTTTCTAGAGGGTGAAAAACATCTATACTTTGATGCAAATATATATGGAGATTGGATGGAAACCATTGCAAGTCCATAACATTTGCAACATTTAAAACACCATGTGTAGTAACAACAACAACAAACACAGGAAGGTCTACATGCTACTGACTGTAAACAAAAAGAGTGGTGACACAACCTGTTTTTGAAAAGTTCAAACTAGTAAAACCACATGTACCACCTAGTAGACCAAAATCTGTAGAGGGATTACCATTTGAATTTGAACTAGAGAAGAATGGTGTAGGAGTTAGGATCAGCTACAAAAGGATCTAAAGATCTCACAACATAGATAAGTGCACCAAAGTCTATGGAGGATGTCGTTACAGAAGTAATGAAAGCAAATAAAATAGTTGAATTATTTCAAACCGTGGCCATTGTGAGTTTGAATATGGGGAATTTGACTCTAGAGGTAAACACTCTGAAGAATAGATTAGCTATAGGGGAGAAGGAGAAGGCAATGTTACAAGAGGAATTGTTTAAGGAGGGAGACTTTTAGAAGGGGTATAAGCATAATGTGGAAATTTGGATAAAACATGGCAAAGGCTGAGAAAAAGATTAGAATGTTCATTAAAAATTTGTAGGATGAAAAGGAAGAGCTCAAGGGTAGCATAACATGACTGAAATTGCAAGATGAAGAACTTTAAGATTTAAGGCAAAAGGCTAAAATATGGGAAACCACATAAAGGTAATGGACAAAAGCATTGTTTCTTCATAAGAAACAACAAGAGGTTTTGAATAGTCAAGTGAAAGCATTGATGAATGAAAAGAAGGAGAAGGAAAATGTTATAACAGATTTGGAAGTGATGAATTTGAAGAATGTGTGTCTATTGTAATTTAAAGAGCTTAGAAAAAAGACAACATAGGCAAAAAGAAAGAAGTTAATGGAGGATAAGGAGTATTAGAGGAATTTGTAGCACATGCAAACACAATTGGAAATGGCATAAAAACAAAGGAAAAGTTTAGATCCAACTGGTGTCAAGAAAAGATTAGAGGATTATGAACAAATGTTATAATATTATACCTTGATGAGGACAAAGAACAAGATGAAAGATCTTGAGGCAAAGTTTGAAGAATGGTGGGAAGTTGCAGAGGAATATTTTACAAAGGAGTTGAAAAAAGATCTAGCTTAACAAAAAATTAATGAAAGGATTTTAACGTACAAGTTGGAAGCTTATCAAAAGAATTTTCCAAATTTTATTTGTGGTAGTCTAACAAAAACAAATGTATCGGGCCAGGATGAGGAGACTAAAGTAGGGCTCGGTAGAACAACTTAGGAGGAGGAAGTGTAGATTAAAGAGCCATAGGGTCTTAGAAGTGGAGTAGTTCATGATGAAGAGGTACAACCAAAGAAACCGCATGACTTTAGAAGAGGGGGTCAATAAAAGAAAAAACCTTATAGAATTTATGAACATGAAAAGGTGGAGGCTATTTTAGTAATGAAAAAAGTGGAAATAGAACCGCAAATTGAATTGGTGGGAAAGGAGATCAAAACTACAGAGCCAAAAGTGGCTATAAAACTATTGGTTCCAATATAAATTGGGATTAGAAAACCGTAGTAAGGGAGGCAAATGTTTAGAAGGATATGGAATATTTTCATTTCATTTCTTATCATTTTACAAGGATTTCAAGGATGAAATCCAAAGTATAGAGGGGGTAATGTTAAGAAGTAAAATGTGTACATGATTTTGGATGAACAAAACATTTAAAATAGGGACTGATTAGGGAACTTTGTTAGTTTGAATTTTGAATTCTTGTTGGTTTTGAATTATGGTAATGTGATTTAGGACAATTCAAAAAGAAAAAGTCTTAGAAAACAAAGAAAAAAAATTAGAGACATAGTTTTGGGAAGAGGAAGAAGAGATGTAGGTACTTGTTGACGCACTCCCAAGTCCCGGGGTGAACCCTCTTGAGAGTTCACCAAAGTATAGTTGCGGAAAGTTGGGACTCGGAAGGCGTTCCCAGCTTCCAACTCTAGAAAGGGGTAGAGGGTCGAGTTGGGAGCCCAGGGATTAGACTAGGAAGAGGACTTAGTAAATCAAGCACGAATCTGCACAAAACAAACCACCCGAGTGGTTAGTTCACATTCCGGGACACACTTTGGTGTTGGGATAAGCCATGGGCACTTCGGACCATAAGACACACCACGGCCCGGACTCGGGAGTATGCCACCACCATACTCCCTATAGTATATTCTGCGACGCCCTGTGGGGGCTACATCCAAATGGCACAAATTCCCGGGACTCC
>Ga0209208_10001445_pt1 | contig 33526 bp, 23 predicted proteins | sample S1TSphfallax_3_FD_187694 | JGI IMG/M metagenome (GOLD analysis project Ga0209208, IMG submission 187694) | Host-associated microbial communities from peat moss isolated from Minnesota, USA - S1T2_Fd - Sphagnum fallax MG (SPAdes) (version 2) | ecosystem: Host-associated > Plants > Peat moss >...
GTTCAAGGAGAATGAATCTATCTGCACAGCGGCAAGTGAAGAACAGGAAGGCAGGAGCTTTGCCGTCGAGTGTATTGCGTTGCATGACAAGAAGCTCAATCTGGTAACCAAAACAACATTCTGCAGTAGCACTTGTTTTCTTGCAGAATAGGTATGTGTCTGTGTGCTCATCTTTACAGATCCCTATGTCGTTGCATCAAGGATCTTTGAGGAAGGAGAAGAAGAAGAACTGGGCGTGTTGTGAACAATTCGGTAGAGATTTCTCTGTTTTTCTTTGGCCTCACTCATCATCATCAATCGTTGTCTTCTTGATTCAATCTCCGTCTGCATCCAATTCGGCTTCCCGCTCCTGTATTGAATCTCTGCTTGGAAAGTATTTGCTATCATAAAACGTTTCTCATAAGCTTGCTGGCGAGGTTTCTTCTGTGCGATCCCTAAAGGTTTGTTTGTTGCGGCAAACTTTTGTTTAAGATCGTCTGTTAGCCATCTGTTGTGTCTAGGTCTTTGTAGCTTTACAGGGTTTGCATCTGTCCGATCACCGGACTTCAAAGAAGAGTATCGTCGGGGCCAGCAGCACACAGAAGAAAGATTGTGTGTAGATTGTGGGTTTCTAGTCTTGCGGTTTGAGGGAAACCCTCGGAGCATCGCGCAAATCCTTGCGTCGTGAAATTGACTGTCTATTTGTTTTCAGCGGTGATGTAGATTGGAAATCCGCTTCTGAGGTTTCTCTTCTTTACAGAGAGTCGTTGAAGGTTTGCCCGCACCAAACAAGGTTCCAACTCGGGAGTTGCAGAGCATGCGGGTGAGTCCTGCACAATGCGGTGTCACTCTCTGCAAGCACTGTGGGGACCGTCACCGCCGCAGCACCATGTCCGCGCGGTGCTTCTGGTCGACGATCCTGCCTCACTCTGGACAGGAGCTACAGACGGTGTCATCGTGCTCTGGCGTCTCATGGTGCAGCAGCAGCGTTCTTCCAATCTGACCCGGTTTGATCAGGTATGTTTCGCGACCTTCTAACTCCTCGATACCTCTTGTGCTTTGTGCTTTAGTTCGAGAAAAAATCCAAAATAAAAACCAAGAAATGCCTCAGCATTTCGCTCAAACGATAACGCATCTTCTTCTTCCTGCATTTGCTTCTGTAGATGGAATGTCATTGCTGTGCGTTTTTTCTCTTCCTTCTGAAAAGAAGACTGTCATGTACCTACTCTTTTGCACTGCTGCCCTAGGGTTCAGGTCTTAGGGCACAGCTTTGTGAGGGCTTACAAGTAGGGTTTGGACATGTGCACTCTTTGTAGGTGCCTGCTGATGATTTTCTCACTATACAAGCTGAAGTTCATGTGCCTCTCTCCATTTCCCCCTTCACCTCACACCTCTCTTACAAGCCCTGTTTACAAGGAGTGACAATAATAACGAGGATGCAGGAAACTCACTTGTAAATTGCAGGTGCTATTAGGCCCCATAAGCTGATGATCTTCAACTCAATTTTGATCAATATTGAGAGAAAATTGCAATGTGGAAGCAGTCTCTCAATTGATCATCGCACATGCGATCTCACTGTAGAAATGAAGCAAAAAAACTCATGCAATATGTAGATTGTAACATGGTATTCTGTCTATGTTGCAATTTGCTCAAACAACTTGTCATATCCAAGGGACACATGTCAGATCTGCAGCTTTGGGTTGATGTGTGCAGTTGGACATGTGGCAAATTGATGAGGGTTCATGGATTGTCAGAATCCAAACTCGTGTTGTGACAAAGTTCTAACAGTTCTGTGGATCTGCAGTCTGAGATCTGGCCGGTGTCACTGCTATGTGGACACACAGCAGAAATTGCAGCTCTTGAAGCATGCAACCCAGATGATGCCTGTGAGCCCACTGAGCACATTTCCAGCAGCAGCTATGCAAGTACGATCAGGACAAAATTTGACCCTGATTATTATAACAAAAGCAGCAGAGCAGTCATAAGTGCCTGCATAGATGGGGGTGTGTGCACATGGGATGCCCTTACTGGACGATGTAGGCGGCGGCGACATCTTCCTCCTTGGGTGGGACAACCATGTGCAGTTTCTGCCCTTCCAAAATCACCACGCTATGTTATTATTGCTTGTAATGGAACTCATGTGAGTCTGAGGCATGCAGATGCTGCAACTAAGACTACAGAATCTGGGCCAGAATCCACTCCAGCAGGCTCTGGGGAAAAAGCTGGAAGGGGTAGTGGAATTAAGAATTCTCTGGTGATTGTGGATACTGCCACTCTTAGTGTTTTGCATGTTTTGAACAATTGCGCTTTGAGTGTGGGATCAATAGCAGCTATGGTGGTTGTACCTGAGCATGCATCCAAGGATCACCCAACTTACTCTGTGACAGTGTGTGATTTGTTGGGAAGACTGAAGGTGTGCTCAGGTGTTTCTGTAGATCAGGGGAAACCTGGCTTAGGAGGCCCTAAGGGGGACATGCTTGAAGAAGCAAATAGTGAACAAAATGACTGTGTTGGTGGGATGAGTTCTCTTTCTGAGGTTGCAGAAGCATTATCATTTTCACCAGATGGGTTGTTGCTTCTGCTGGTGTTGCAATCAAAGTGGGTAATCAGATCTGTATCTGATGGTGGTGTAGTAGCTGAAAGTGCTGGGATAGGTGCAATGCAACATGGACTGAAAGAGCTTGCAGTCTTGTCCGAATGCGCAGGAGGCTGCTTTCTTCATGGAAGTGGAAGCAAGTTTCTAGTTTGGAACACACAAGGTGCAGCTGTCCTGCACTCACTGTCTGACATTCACGAGAAAACTCTTGGTGTTGAGGTGTTGGCCTATATACCTCCAACTTCTCATAGCCATACCACAACAGTGAACTACCATTTTGTCCAGCTAGGCAATCTGCTGCTTCGCTCTGAGTCTGAAAAGTCTGATGGTGTGGAAGATGTTCTGATGTTGGAGCCACAAGTTACTTTGTGGCTTACTCAGAGGGCACCCTTGTGGAGTGCAAAGCTGTCAGTTGGAATGCCATTGCTTGATGAGGAAGACAAGAATCATAGCACAGGTCAGGAGGAATGGGGCAACAACTTAGAGGAGGCTCTCTTCTTAGGACAGGCAGGATTGTGGGCCGACTGGTTTGAAGTTTCTGGGTCTAAGGTGGATGTAAGCTTCTCAGAGGCATCACCACAAGATAATGCCAGGACTAAGCCAAGGGCTAGTCATCCAAGAGTAATGGAATCAGAAACATTTGTCACTGCATCCATGCTGCTTTCTGGGAGCTTCTCTGTCCAGTCTACCCTTGTGTATGGATTTGCCAGTGGAGTAATCCAGCTTCTAGAGCTGCAAGTTGTCAACACCATGAATTCAACAGGTGACAAAGTGAATGGAGGTGATGAGGTGCAAGCAGTTCAAAACTTATTTGGGCATACTGGGGCCATATTGTGCCTAGCAGAACATAGCTTGCCTCCATTATCTGAAGCAGCACAAGGAGATCGTGTTCTGATCTCAGGGAGTATGGACTGCACTGTCTGCATTTGGAACCTGAGAAAGGGGGGTGAACTACTTGCAGTACTTCACCACCATGTTGCACCCGTGCGTCAGCTTATTTTACCACCTCATGGCACTCAAGCTCCCTGGTCACACTGCTTCATTTCAGTGAGTGATGACCATTGTGTTGCTGTTTCATCTCTGGAAACTTTAAGTGTAGAGCGATTGTTCCCTGGACATGCAGGTACTGTGAAGACAGTGATATGGGATTGTGTCCGGGGATTCCTTGCATGCCTGTGCACTAGCTCAGGTGACCAACCTGTGGTCACAGATCAGGTTTACATCTGGGATCTACATTCAGGTGCCCGTGAACGTATACTGCGGGGAACTCCTGCACACTCCATGATTGCAACCTTTTCTAGTCGTTTCCGGAAAAGTGCTGATGCTAACAATATATTTTCTGGAAGCTCAACATCTGCTTCAGCTTTGTTGGCTCCCACTGAAGAGCTGCCCAACCGCCCAAGGCCATCTCGTAGTATTGCAGCCCTCGCAGCACCAACTCTGGCTGAGTCCAGTTCCCTTCCTAATCCTGTAGCTGGTTCCAGCTCCTTGTTAGCTGGGGGAAATCCAATCTCTACACATGATGAGACTGAAAATATGTCATTGGGTTTGATTGGAAGCTTGGAAAAGTTCTCAACAAAAGTTGCACAAGCACTGAACCAGAGTGCAAAGCCAGGACCTCTGAAACCATCTGAGTCAATATCCAGCATCACTACAGTAAAATCTAGTCCTGTTAGTAATCCCACCATTGTGTCTTCCCGCCCTCTGGTTCACAAGCAGCCCATTCGTGGAGCATCTCCATTGCCAGGTGTTGCAACCCTGCAGTTTGATCTTTTTGCACTTATGGCTCCGGATTTGGGTAGCACATCAAATAGTGGTGAAAAAGAGTCTCGGGCATTGGTGGCTGGATCGGAAGAATCTCAAATTGCAGCTGTTCTTGAGAGGGTTCCTGGAGTGGAGCACAGTGAAGACAAAGTCACAAGCAGCAGCAAGGAAGGTGGGTGCACAAGTCCCTTCTTCTCCTTTTATAGACACATAGTTCACTAGTGCAGGTCCCAGTCTAGAAGATTAGTCTGTACATGGAAAGGAATTACTAAGCTTTCTTTGTTCTTGAGGCAATCTATATGTTTTGATAATGAAGGTAGTTTCTCAATTGTGACAGGACAACACTTCTGTAGGTAGGACCTCTCTTGCATGATATTATAAGCTGTCTCCAATGTGACTCACAGGGGATGAAGCAAATAGAAGGAAAGAGCAGAAGCAAATAGACAGCTGGCTGGGGACAGTACAAGGGCGTCTTCTACGAACAAGTCTGGCATTTCTACACTTGTGGGGGGTTGACCAAGAGCTTGATAGTTCATTACTGGAAGAGCTCCTGGTGTCAAAGCCACAACACATCAAAGTCGGGTCAGGCCTTGCAGGAGACAGGGGTGCAATGACACTGAGTCTACCAAATCAGCGTGCAACATTGGAGGTGGGTTTCTTTTTGCTGCATTTTCAGGTAATCCATTTGGTTATAGTTATATGTCAAGCTTATGCTTATGGTAGGCATATATGCATTGCACTTCAACTAATGTGATATCATTTCATGTGGCAGCTTTGGAAGAAATCCCCAGAGTTTTGTGCATTGAGGTCACTCACCAATGTTGCTCTGGCACAGCACCTCTTACACTTGTCCAAACCTGCCAATCTTGCTTGCAGGTTTGTTGCTATATTTTCATGGGATTGTGAGACATGTACTTGCCTTACTGTCCTTTCATGCTGCTGGTGTTTAGCTGGAAGTTTATCTGGAGCAACCATGCACTTAGTGAGCAGTTGTGAGTTATTACAAGGCCAATGTGGAGTAGATTTTATGATTGCAGTGAATCTTTCTGTTGTGTTTAATGTTTGTTGTGGCTTTACAACAGTGCTTTGGCAGGTTTCTATTCAAGGAGTCTTGCTGAGAAGCTTCCAGGCAGTGTCAACCCATGCCTTGAGGTGAGCAGCATTGCTGCTTTTATAAGTTCACAATACAAACCCAGTGCTATGATTATTACCATGGATTGTAAGTTGAGAATCCTGCCCTTTTATTGAAAATTTTGCAGGTATATGCATGCTTTTGGCAAGACCCAAGCGAGCATGTGCGTATGGCAGCACGTTCTCTCTTCCATTGTGCAGCATCTCGGGCTATACCTTCATTCCTGCAACTTGACATGTCAACAAACAGACCATCACCACATTTTGAGAACCCTCCAAAATCTGAGTCTGAAAGCTCTAGCACCTATCTGAGGCACTCAAACTCAAATGGCCTATCTGACACAGGTGCAATAGCTCACATTACTGATTGGATTCAGTCTTATGATGGCGAGAACTGGACAGCAACAATTGGGGGAACTAATCAAGATGCAAGAGCAGCACGCATAATTGTGAGTGCAGCATTGGCTCTCTGGTATCCAAGTTTAGTTCAACCAGAGGTAGCCCCAACTGTTGCTCCCATGCTTTTGAACCTGGTGCGAGCCACCCATGACAGGCACAGTGCAACTGCAGCAGATGTTCTGGCAGAAGGGATGGAGTCTACATGGCAGATGTGGATTGGAGCAGAGATTCCTCAGCTTATTGCTGATGTGTTTTTCCTGATTGAATGTCTAAGTGGAGTGGGTGCCCCAAGGCCCACCTCTGGGCAACCTTTGAGAGCTGTGCCTAGTGCAACCATGGCTCCAGCAGTAGCCATGGCCATTCGGGAAAGTCTTACAGGCAATTTGCTGACAAGCTTGGCTCTTGCAGACGTGCCAGCATTCCTGGACGTGGTAAAAAATCAACTTGCCACTTTTGCACCCAATTCACCTGTCCATTTGGTAGGCCTCATGGCCCTTATTAGGCTTGTGCGCAGCCACCCAAAGGCATTGATCTTCTATTTGGACCAGGTAAATCACCTGTCAGTATTGTTTAAGTACTGTGTGCACTAGCCTTAAACAAACCTGCCACAATGTTTCAATCTTTGTGTTCTTGTTATACTCCTCTTTTTTATGTGTTGTAAGTTGAGTAATGCCATGGAGACAATGTGTTGAAACAGTTAACTGCACTAGTGATGCAAACCATGGACACTGGAAACTTGGTGCTACGGAAACAGTGTATCCAGACTGCAATGGGAGTATTGCAGGAGATGGTGCGCATGTTCCCTATGGTGGCACTTCACCGTGGATCCACTCCCTCCAATGCAAAGCTTGCGGTGGGAGATGGTGTTGGTGACATCCGCTCACTAACAATTCATGTATATGATTTGAACAGGTAAAGTGTGTCTCCTTGCAACTATGCAGGTGATGTCCTAATTGTGTGCTTTTTGGGAATGAAGCCTCTTTTCTTATCTTGGTGGACCTTGGTATGGTGCTTCGAATTATGTGTGTTGTAGGAGATTTGACATTTTTGTCTTGGGCGACTTTTGTGTTGCAGTGCGACAAAGCTCAAGGTACTGGATGCTAGTGGACCCCCAGGTCACCCTGCCTTACTGGCATCAAACAAGACATCTGCAACAGCAGGTGGCATTTCAGCATTAAGTTTTTCTCCTGATGGAGAGGTAGACCAATCTGCATCCTGTTTTCTCTTTGTGTAGCTGATTTGCTTAGAAGGTGCAGAAGCTGTTGTTATGTTTCAAGGAGGTGAGTGGCCCTGCATCCAAAGTGTAACTTTTTCCAATGGATGTTGATAATACTGAAGCATTTTGAAAGTGGGAGAAACTACTCTAATACTCACATGGTTTGCAGGGGCTTGTTGCATTCTCGCAACAGGGCCTCACCATTCGGTGGTGGTCACTGGGGGCAGCCTGGTGGGACCGACTAAGCAGGACCCTTGTGCCAATCCAGTGCACAAAGCTGGTGTTGGTACCTCCTTGGGCAGGTTTCTCTCCAAGATCTTCAAGCTCAAGCATGATGGCCTTTGTGTACAGATCTTCAGAACAGCTGGAGGTAACATTCTTGCTGTTTGATCCATGAATCCCCAATCTTCTCTGGCATCTTAATTCATTTTTCCAATACACTTTCCCCTAAGTCCTCTAACCTTATTTTCAGGTCTACTCCATTCTATTCAGGTTGACTCAAATCATAAGTAGGAGAAGTTTTCATTACTTAGAGAGACATCCCCTGTAATACCTCTAGTCTGCACAAATGATGAAGAATTTGCAATCGGACCCTGTACATGGGGCAGTGATGTGAGCTTCTTGGTGGCAGCAGGATGAGGTGAGCAGGAGATTGAGTGAAGATATGTCACCGAGGCTTGCATTCCATAATGTCGACCTTGCATTCCGATTGGAATGGAAACCTAACAAGAAAGTGTCTCTCCTTCACCATGGCCAAGAACTGGGCATCTTCCAACTTTGATGTTCCCCAGCCCATGGCCATTCAAAGCTCAACAACAGCAGAGAGTGATACCTTCAGGCTTTTGCAAATTCAGCGGGCCTTGTATATGAATAATTACTTAAGATTTCTGAGACTGTTATCTCAGTGGGCACCATGGATATGGTAACACAACTGCAATGTGGAATTCACTGCAGATCCTGGGTCCAATCAAATACGGTGTGTTAGAAGAAGAGAGGTCCTGAAGAGATGGACAATCCTGTGATCAGTCCTGCAATGCAAGTGTCAAACTGCAAGCAGGACAAGGGTTGAGGTCACTGCATCAGGCCAGGAGGCATTTAATGCCAGTTACATGTGCTTTCAAGCGTTAAATTATTGTCTTAGCTCAGACTGGTATCAATAATCATCTTTCTTTAAACTGACAAATTAGCTTGTCTCTAAAAGGAAAAGCTCTGAAGAAGAACTTGACAACATCTTTAGTGTCAGGTGGAAATTAGGTTTGAGGCTTCTATGAAGATGGTTAGACCTAGTGGCTTTTGTCTAGTAGCAAAGACAATGCATTTTTCTATGTGGAACAGGTTTAACAAGGTAATACAGGCCATAAACACCATAGAGGAGAACGTGGGGATTCACATGTCACCTCAGGGAGAGTTGTGCATTGGTCAAGAGAATGCACTAATCTTGTAGATGTGAATGTTTTTTCTCTCCTGTGTTTATGGAGCCTGCAGCTTGCAGCATGGAGGTATAGAGGCTGAAAGACAACACAGATTTGCAAAGATGATCACGATGCAAGTGCATTTTGTGTTTCTTCATAGTCCCCAGTTACAAAGTCCAAAGTGTACTGAGAAGTTCAAAGGTGAGACCTACCACAAGTTTGCCAATCATTATTTCTAAATACAATGATTTTGAAACAAAAACGTGTATGTGGGTAATGGGTTGTTGTCTTGAATAAAAGGTGGTCATGAATTCTCACATAAGGTTGTCATGAAACAGAATTGTGGAGTGTCATGAAATCTTACCAGATCACCTTGTGGTGCAATGTTTTTGAAACAATAATGATTCTAGTAACGAGGATTCATTGGAGCTGGTTTAGGGAGGACAACTTTAGGTTTCTTAAGTAGTGGTCATCACTTGACCAGTTCCAAATTGAAATCTGTTTTGTCCATTCCAAAGGAAAGAGGCATGGAAGCATGTCGTTTCAAATCTCTGTGTTTTTAAAGGTTTTTTTCTTAACATCATATTCATAATAGATTTTCGATATCTTTTCCATCAATTTGTGCTTTATTCAATTGAATCTTAATCCAATTGTTGAGTTGGAATTCAATTCAATTGAATCTGAATCTAATTCAATTTGATTTGATTTGATTTGATTGAATTCGATTCAAGTTGTACGTAATGTCATTCAATATTTCCATTCAAATGGAACTTAATTTTCATTTCTTCATCAATTGTCATTGATAGTGCATTGCAATGTAGAGCCCACGTAATTATTACCAAGTTTACAATTTAATCCTTTCATGAACCTTTGGAAGATCATTTTGTTAAAATGTTGTGGTTAAAAGAATAGTGACATCATATTATATAATCACATAAAAATTATTTGCATGTACCATTGTGATAGTACATGTGGGGTTTAGGATTTGTTATTCCTTTGCTTCTATAGTTTAAAAAGGTTCAAAACATCTTGATGTTGAACATATTTGATGAGGGTATGAACCACCTCCAACATAGGCATGAAACATGGAAAAACCAAAATTAATTTAGGTCACATAATAGCTCGAAGTTTGTAGAGGCAAACTTGGTCTTGTCACGATTAAAATGCATCCTCACAATCAAAGCCTTGTAGTCAACCATGACACATTTCAACTTGCTCAACATGGAGATCCACTGGGTCTTGACATTCTTCAACAATTTAACACCTTTGATTTCCAAAGTTTTAACAAAGTTTATAAACCTAGGAAATTCTTTAAGGCTATGAATAAAGAAAGAATGAAGGGATTGCAACATTGCTTCAATGTAAGATACCAAGGGCAATGTGGACAACACAATAACCATCAAATTGAGTTAGTGTCGCAACCCTAGCCTTGGGCTCGCGACCAAAACAAGGGTTTGCGAAGTTGCAAGCCAAATGTGAAGCCAAGAATCACATTTCATGTTCCCGAGAGTGTGGGAGAATGTGAGGGAATGAACCTACACACTCCCAAATGAGCTCACTTTGGGAGTTGGAATCCTAATGGATTCCCAAATTTCATAGAGCGATTGTAGAGTTCAAAACCAATTGGATTGAGAAGTTCCTTATATCATGGGAAAACTCTTGCAATGTAGATGTTTAAAATGGGCTTGCATGACCCATTCGAGTACTTAAAACACAAGAAGGGTTGGAAATCAAATTGCTAATTTGATTCTCGACCACTAAAAGTCGCAAATCGTTCCGATTTCCTTGCGTGTAAGTGGCATGTCACATATCGTTGGAAAGCTCTCAACGAAGCTACAACTTTGCTTCAGACCTCACCTCAATCAGAGGTATGCACACAATCAATCAAAAAATGAACAACTTTAAATAAATGAATTGCAAAATTAGCCCAATGCAATGTTCTTAGAACATGAAATCTCTATCATAATCAAAGCACACCCACCACCTTGATCCAAGCTTTTCATCCAAAACTCCTCCATACTTAGTGATGCACTTTAGGATTACAACAATATTATATGTAATAACACCCATTTTGATAATTTCCAAGGTTAGTATGATTGGATTTTAACACCAATCTTTCATGACATAAACATGGACACTAATTCATTGTTTATTGTTCATTGTAGTGACCTTGTTTGCATTCATTAAGAAAAAATTAACCCCTTGCAAAAAAACTTTAATGGAACTAAAAATAATATCATGCATTGCTTAACCACTACCATTTGTCCAATATTTTTTGGGCTGTTTTTTACTTTCAAAATGTAAAAAAACTCCGTAATTGTTTCAAAATCACACACTAGGTAACCATGGCTTAAAAGGTGGAAAATGGTGATGAATTGAACCAATTTATTTAGATTCAAAATTGAACATTGCACTACATCAGATTCAATGCATTTGCTAGCATAAATCCTCTTGTTTTCAGCATGTGTAGAATCTTTGTTAATATACTAGTCCCTGACAACAACATTAGTAAAACAACAATTGTTTTCTCCCACCTTACAAACATTTGCAAAATATCTAGCTTCAATGAGGTATCCCACTTCCTTTAATAGTTGTATTAACCATGCATCTTATTTTGAAAGACCAAGCAATCACCCCCTACGACAAATTTGGCCCAAGGCAACTTTGTTGCCCAAGAATATTGATAGACCCAAGCCTTGTCATAAGACCTTTTAGATTTCTTAAACAAAAAGTTTTGTGCACTAGAGTTGTAAGGCTCATAAACAACTAATAGTTCAAAAGAGGAGATCCAAATGAACTTATGCCTTGACAAAAAAGAAGAACTTGAAGCAAAGCTAATTCTAAAGGACTTTCGATGGCATTATTACAAATAGCTTCATAAGCTTCAAAAATCAAATACAATTAGACACAATTGAATTGAGCATGGGTAAATCAAACACAATTAACTCCTACAAACCTCAACACTACAAAACTCAATATGCACCCCAAAAAAAAGGGTGGGGGTGGGGGAGAAAATCACACATTTGATTATGGGGTCGATTTTACAAGAATCCTCTTATGCACATCAATTTTGAAACTCACTTCTATTTAGTGTTATCGATAATTACATTAAACTCCCAACACTTCCCCCATAATTGATCTATGTGAATGTTATAGCAACAAAGTTTCACCACTAAACTTACAATGATATGAAAATCCACCATCGCAAAACCACAAATGCTCAAGGCTCAAGCTTCTTGAAATATTCAAGGTGCAACAACCATTAGTTGCCACCATCTTTAAGCTTTCAAAACACAAGGCATACGGGTTTTCAAAGCAAAACCACTTGCAGCTACTAGTTTTGGGGAAGGGAAGTTCATTAGGCAACCTAACTTGTTTGATGGTCACAAATTTGCAATGCCCTTAAGCGTTAAAGTGTTGCAAAGGGGGATCTTTAAAGGCCTAAAAACATTATTGACAATGGAGCTTGTAAACAATTGGATTAGACTTGCAATGCAAGGACATAGGCAATTTGCCTTTTGGCCCACAAGGTGGGTGTGTTGGGGTGTTTGGGGCAATCATTAATTTTTTTTCCTTCATGCCATTTTGCATGTTACCTTTTTACATCACCTTTTGGTTATAAATTGCTTGGAAAAAAAAACTTAGAATGGACCCAATTGTAATAAATGTTTTTGATAAATGATGGATATTAACAAATGGAAAAGGATCTAGAATATTTGTGAATATTAGGTGATGGATTCTTGAAATGATATTCATTATTTTTTCTCTAAGTCACTAAAACATGATCCATTAAATCTAAGATTTAATATGATAAAACCCTGCAAAACTTGATTTATGAAGACACAATAGATTTGGAAAATGTACAAAAGAATAAGAAAAGGGAAAAGGGAGAATTCAAAGGATGTCAAATTAGCCCAAACTAGTTGTCAAAATTTCTCCATGTCAAACTACGATTGCATGTAATAGGTTGGTTGTATTTCTCTATGTTAAAAACCAACCACCTACAATAGGTTGGCTGTGGTGATGGGAGGTGTGTCTTGAAGGGGTGGAAGTTGGGAAGTATTTAGGCCTATGGTTACCACCCAACTTAAGATGGAAGATGTTTGCATCCTTTGCAATGTGATTGAGATTTTTTGACAAATAAAAGTAACAAAGATAGAAAGATGAAGGCCCTTTGGCCCTTTCAAGCTCCAAATAGCATTGGCACAATCATGTAAAAACACATTGGCTTGTTTGTGTAGACATCTAAATACGTCAATTGCTAATGGGAGGATTTGATTAGTGGGGTGTCAGTCACAATAACTTTTTTTTTTTGGCTTAAGTCGCATTGAAGACATCTAATTCTTGAGTTACGCAAGATCAAGGAAGTAAATATGTTCACATTGGGTCAACAATGACAATGTCAGTTAAGGTGTGAATGTCATCTTTGGCGAGCACAATGTTAACTCGTCAACAAGTGAAGTTGAATGTGGTTGAAGGAAGTGTATGTAGTTGTTCTTGCCCCATGTGGAAACCAATGTCTCACATAATGGTAATGAAGGTGTCATGAACTGCATCATGAGTTCATGTGTGTTCGTTGCCATGAGCGCAATGTAAGAAGTGAATACCCACAAGGTTGATGGGATGTGTGCACATGCATTGAAGAATATTTACAATTGAAGGATAGGGTAATCCCAAGTCACGTTTGATGTGTTGTGAAAAAAACTAAGAAAAATAATCAAAAGGTTAGGAAGACCAATTTGAACTATAAGCATGGTGCTCGCCCCTAGGCTATAACATGATAAAATTCAAGCACAATGGGCCTTGGATATCCTATCAAAGAGCATGTTGAAAAGGGTATGATGGTGTAGACATTTTGAGATGGAATCTTGAAGCCAAACCATTTTTTGCATGATGAGTTTTTCAAATGGAAGAAGACACATGTGAACTAGGGGTGGTAGAAGATCACATGCTACTTTGAAGTGTTGATAGAAAGGGAAGGTGTTGTTGTAAACTCTAGCCAAGGCCATAAGAAGGAAGGGACATTAATCGACAATGAACATGATAGCTATGATTGATGCTATAGGGCCTAATCCCCTAAATAGGTTGTTGGAATGATGGTGGTTGTCAGTATGAGCCCGATGCCACCAAATGTGATTGGGAGAGAAGTTTTTTTAATGGGCTAGAGGTCCTTTTGGGCTATCAAAAAATCTTGGACCCAAAAGGCGCCCAAACAATTAAAAGTTGAGTCAAAAGAAGTAAAAAATTCCATGAAGGTGGAGGAGGGGGTGTGCATCGTAATAAATAAAATGGCTATTGCATGAAACAATGAATTAGAATTCCAAAACTACCTAAACATCACCCATTCGAAGGAAAAGGTTCAGTGTCAAACATCTTCTAGAAAGGCATTTTTAATGAAAGGTGATGTGAATGATGAGGTGCCCAATGGACCCCCAAGTCTAGGATTCCTTCTGATGGGGTAGTAAACTAGGATAGGGTGTTGAAGTCAAGTGATATGTCAGAAGGTGACCATGCTACACATTTATGAGATTGGAAAGAAAGACCTATCACATAAAGTTTGATTTGAAAATGTTCATATGCAGATGATACAATTGAAAGGGGACCTATGATGTGAGTGTCATATGCATTTAATAGGTAAGTTTCAAAGATGATAAGACATATGTTTAGAAATAAGTGTGATTCTCATGGTGGAGGTTACATGTGAACTCCTTATGTAAAAGCAACTACACATGTACTTAACATTTGGTTGTGTAATAATATTTTTCACATCCAAGATTACATATTTTTTAAATTTCCAAGCCTCACCCATAAACATGAAATTGGGACTATAAAAGGTTAGAACCTACTAAAAGCAAGCTATTTGGACCAATCAATACATTTAACCAATCAAAAATAGGTGTTAAACTACATTATGACATTTGTTGTGAGCAAAAATGCTAAGTCACAACCATTTTACCATGTTCACAAGGTTTTATCAAATGTGAGTTTAAGTTTTGGAAATTTCATGGAACAATTTCATATTTCAATTTTTGCTAGTTTGAATTTGCCATGAGGAGGGGCAAATTGAAATAGAAGGAAAGTTTGGTGAACCATTAGGTAATGCCTCATCAATTGATTGAAAAACTTGAGATGAGTTTGTCATTAATCTCACAACAAATGCCTATAAAAATGTTGACCTAGAAAAATTGCTATATTTGTGTCACATCAATATCATATGGGGTGGTCATTTGTGGTGGGCAAATGTCAAAATTAATTAATTTTAGGTTACAAGGTCATTTTGGGTACTTGAATTTAAAGTTTTAATTAAAAGTTTGACACAAGGTGTTTTCAAATATTTTTACTTCATATATATATATATATATATCTTGTTCATTACTTTTTCATCATTATAGTTCTTTCCATAAGATATTTTGGGACCATTTATGAATGAATTTATAATATTAAATTTGGATTATATTATGTCTCCATTTTTTTTAGTTACAAAGATTCTTTTCTCCCCCGCCTAAAAATATGAGCCATAGTTCATAGTAAACAACATGGGGGTGAATGCATAGTATAGTGGTTCAAAAACTACACTCCCTATAAGTCCATATAAGATTCTTTAAAATGATTCAAATGGACATTATTGTTACTTTTTAAAAATTTATTATTTTAATATTTGAATAATACATGTTCAATCACCTATAAACCTTCCCAAATCTATGTGAAAACTTGTATTTAATGTACCTGATATCATTTTAAAATTTGAAAATCCTAAAAGGAAAACTCACAAAGTCCAAAAGAATAATGCCTCATCTAAAACTTTTTAAAAAATGCTTTTGGGACAAAAAAATTGGAAAACAAACAAAAATTGCAACTCATATGAACTTATGAAAATATGATCAATTTTTTACCATTCAAAAGACCCTAACTATCAAATAGTTAATTTTTTTAAAAAAAAGATTCCTTATATGAAAGTATCATCTTCTATTACATTATATATGGAATCTCAATAACAAATTTGGAATGCGAATCAATATGAAAATTTTCATTTTGTGATGTTCTATATGACCAATCCATATTTTTCAACTTCAAAACTCCATTACTAGTAACAAATGAAATTTTCATTAATAAATAATCACATAGTTCTTTTCATAATGAAATTATTAGTCTAAAGCCGAATCCCAATTAGTAAATCTAAAGATATATTAATCACCATATGCATTTGAATAAAGGGTACCCATGAAAAAAATATCATTTCGTCACAAAAATGAGCCATCATAACTTGCATCTACCCATGGATAAATTTTCACATTTTCATTATTCCAATTTGAAGCATTTAAATGTTCATCTATATGGATATCAAATTCTTTGAGAATTCATCAAAATTCCCATGAAAGTTTTGAGAATTTTCTTCATTTGATTTTAAAAATTAATTTCCACCAAGTCTGACAAGAAGGTAGGGCAATATTCAAATTTGAATAATAATTTGTCACAATAGCCTTCAAGAAGTTTTTCAAAAATTTCATTGATGACAAAACATGCCAATTTTGTGTTGCAAAACATGAAAAAGCACTTCCAGAAAATGGTCAGAACTACTCCACAGTTGTTACTTAAATATTGATGAAGGAAAATCATAAACCTTGTCACATGTACTTTCACCTCAACATCTATGAAGGAAGGCAGTTTGTTTTGTTTTGTATCGTAGTTATGAGATCCACAGAACCGGGATGCTTCAGATCATGTTCTTGGTGTCTTTGAAAAGCTCTTGAGAAGGAGGGTTGCATGGGCTTGGTTCCATGACATTTGCACTTGTGGTGCAAAAGTTCTTGAATATTGAATGATTTCTTCACTGAAAACTAAATTAAATCATAGCCAAAAATTTCAAAGGAATTGGAATGTGCCTTTGGTGTTGTTGGAAAGATCTTGATGAGCAGGATTTAATGGAATTTATTTGGTAAGATTTAGATTTAGAATGTGGGAGATATTGATTTGAAAGTGATTTCTGCCACTGAAAATTCAAATAAATTCCAAAAAACCAGGTTTTGGAAGGTAAAATCAGTTGAGGACATAGTAACACTTGGGCCAACAGCACATGCCACACTAGTACATATAAAATAAGAGTTGCAAACAAGGCAAAACCTGCTATCACTCTGTTGAAATTCTAATGCACAATATCCTAATGTTGTTAATTCAGCTAAAAACAATTCCACCAAGGCAGGAAAACAAAACCCAAGATCAACCACAATTCATCAGGCACCATAGTGGTTCACATCCCAGGCAACACAGTTGTATGAAAATTTGCAGAGAAATCTCCACAACAAATGATCTGAAGGAAACCATGGCATTGAGTGCAGTCCTAAAAAACTTTATAACAATTGGTCACAAAGTGTCAGACCATCAGCTTCATCACCAAATGGCAGTGACCATGAAGCTGCCATAACAACCCACTGACTTCATCAGCTCTTGTTGATGGGTGTAGATAAAGTATGTAGTAATCAGCAGCCCAAAATCTGTGCAAAAACCATTATACAAAATCTGTAATCTGCATCCCGTGTTCCTCTCTGAGTTTCTGTTGCACTCCTGGAAGCAAGGAGAAGACTCAGTCATGATGTTTGCTAGCACTCAAGAGACATAGCTAATCAAAAAATGTCAAGAGTATCCTCACCATTCAAGCTGCTCAGTTCAGTGCAGAGCACAAAATGGGTCAGCATAGTAGTTTCACCAGCTGTCTGACAATAATACAATTTTCTACAAAAACATTGGCTGTAAGGCCCAATTTTACATTACTCTGAAGAGCTCATTCCTGACATATATGAGAAAATCCTCTTCCAGTCTCTGCAATAAGTCCAAGAGGGCACGCTCATCTGTTCCAGGAAACTGGGACAAAATTGCAGCTCTTGTCACCTACACAAGAACCACCCAAAAGTTGTCCTGAATGAGCTTTTAGAGAGAAATAAAAAGCAAAAGAAAGACAAGGAAATCCATAACTGCAAGAAAGGGTGTCTAGAAAAGGTCAGAGAGTGTCAATCACCCCATTTGTAGTCATCAACCATTGAAACAATTTCTCCTCAGTGGCTATTTCACCTCCATCAGCTTTGACTTTGACTCTTCCATCATCCGGTGCTTGAGTGGGGCTTGTCTTGACCTTCTTTGCAGGAGTCTCTGATGTCTGTGTCTTCTCCCGAGAGGTCCAACTTGGCATTCGCCGCCGCAATCCTGTCAGAGTTATTTCATCTGAACCAGTCTGTGGTAGCCAAGGAGGGGTTGTGAACACTCCAGATGGACTCTGATCAAGTACAACCTCTGATTTACTGTCACTCTTTTGAGAGCCCAAGGCATCTGCAGTTCCTTCAAGCAGTTCATCAGCAGCAGTATCAATTGGAGTTGTGATGTCTTGCCTGTCTGTAATGGGTGCTGGTGACACAGGCAATGGAAATCCACGCTCTGACATCAACAAATAGATTTTGATATCACGGTATGTCACCTGTATACAACCCACTTGCAAAGCAGGTCATAAACCCACAGCATGCAAGTATTGGCAATGATGCTTGTGACTCTCACAGTGAAAAGACCTCAGTGCAACAGGAACACATTGTAACAGTTGTTAAGGAACAAAAGGACAGTTTCTGCTCAACCAGAGGTAGTATAGTACTGTCAGAGTGACAGAGCCTTACAAACTCAGCTGACTGTTCTTTGATAGGTTTCAGAAACTCTGTGGATCCTGCTCGTAGAACTGCCGCCTCAACCTCCAGTGCTTTTTTCGCTGTGAAATCAGCATCGTGGCAAAAGAGTTCCCAATCCACTTCATAGCCTGCCTTCACACACTCTGATATGTATTCGATTACTGTGTCCTCCTTGATTGGTTTTGGTCGATCTGGTAAGTTCTGATACCACAACAGAAAACAAAATTTCATGACAGGTGATTTCTTCATATCATCAATCATGAGAAGCAATCTTGGTATCATCAAATTGAGACACTTGTCTGAATGGAAATTTACAGTTTTTGGCAACACAGATACAGAGACTTCAGATCTGATCAATCTGTGGTATATGGATAGCCTTTATTGCCAGTACAAAAGGGTTTAAAAGTGAGATACCGCAATAGCAGAGAAAGAGATTCCTTCCTCCTGCCACATCCTCCAAGCCTCTTCCTTGGCTGGTGTAACCCGTGTTTGGTCACCCCGGGAAGAAACAGACTTGCTATCTGCTGCTTTGGGCATTGGTGAGACTGACAGCAGAGTTATCTTCTCCACAAAGTCAAGAGCCAGATTCAGATCTGTCGCATGTCTTTTGATTGTTGCAAGTATCTCTGCACCATGCTTTGTCACCAGCCACTGGCAACCCAAGACAGCAAACAAGAATGAATTTGAAGCCTTTGCAGCCAAGGAATCGCCCATGGGACATTATCTGATTCTTGCAAGATCCCAATTTCGGTAAACCCACACAAAATTTGGAGAATTTGACACATAAAAACCCTTGAATTTTGTAGACCCATTTGTAAAACAGCTACTGAGAACAAGCTTGGAACTATTGACAAAGTATTTACCTGATTTACACCATCAATGTTGCGAAGTCGAGCCTCAGTTGAAGGTCGTGACTTGGCAATCTTTTGCAGAGTCTTCTCATTGCAGATTGCATACCTATGAAAACACAAATACTGTACTCAAGAAGACAATCTTGTAACAGCAGCATTATGTACAATGTGTAAGGAAACTGAAGTCAAATTTTTGATCAGAGGTCAGGAGGCACCAAAAATGGAAAACGGGAGGAAAAAGAAAACACTCACGGAGCTGTTGAGTTTCTCCTTGCCAAATCTGCTCTTGTTTCCATCAAGTGATGGTAAAGCTTGAGCTCCAGCTGAAAAAGGGAAAAACAATGGACCTCATCAAACAAACTGTTTTCTGCCATGAGTGACAGTCTTGCAGACATCAATAGTATTCTGAGTGCAGGGAGAGGGAGAAGAGAGAACAAAGATAATAAGAAAGACTAACACAAACGGCAGAAAACCTTCAAGAGACTCCATTAGTAGAACAGATCAGAATAGTTCATACTTCCGAGAAGCCTTCAGGCTCAGGTTGGGCCATGGTCACAACAGGAGGATCACCCTTTGCTGCTGCTACTGCTGTTGCCTGCCGGTTCATCCCACCTTGCTGCTTGCTCTCTTCCTCAGCCATCTCTTGCGTCACTGGTAACATCAGCGACGATGCCACTCCCATGTTGCTAGCTGCCCAGAGAAACTGGTCACCCTTGCTTGCAACACTGCAAGAAAAAAACCAATTCTGTAAGGTTTTGGTTAGACTGCACTCTTTTCATGATCTTCTTCCAATAAAAAAGTTGGAGATGTGACGATGGAAAACAGACACCCAATTTCTGTTGTGTCCACCTGCTGCAAAGCAGAGGCTTATTGGATTGGGAGGAAAAATGTCTACCTTATTAGCCTGAATGTAGCACGTATCGTTTCCTTCAAGTAACCTGTAAACAAGGAAGCTTTAGAGAACAGCACTGACAGCATAAAGTTGACTACTTTGTACAACTCTGGTGCATGGCTGTGAAGTACAGAAACATGCAACAACATCCAAGACGAGGGTCATATACCAGACAAGCTCTAACACACAGTGTCTTGCAAACCAGAGAAAACATGACCATCAGAATAGAGGAGAAGAAAAATCTGCATAAAGAAAATTTGGAGAAAATACAATTAAAGGAATGCCATCTTGTGGCAATCTAGTGCACTTCATCAACTATGAAAAATACAAGCACACATTTTGCACTGAGGATTGATATGTACCAAGAACAAGGAGTTGGTCTGAAAGGGATTTCCACCAATTTGCTGATTTCCCACGTCCCAACCCATGCACTGGGGACTTTTCATAACCATTATCAATGATCTTCTTCGCCTATCATCATGGTTTCACATAGCCAGTTTTTTAGGTCCAAAACCCAAGATCAGAATTCTTCAGACACCCAAGATCAGAATTCTTTGGAAACCCAATATCACAAAATACCAAAAAAACTACTTCAGCAAAAAAAAGGTTTTCCAGGTTGGCAAACTTTCTTTGAGAAGATTAGGAAAGAGGAGACATACAGTGGAGCCACGTAGAACATCAATTGGCAAGCCAATGCCCCACTTGCCTCCACATGACTTTACAGCCGTCAAAAGCAGATGTGCTTCCTCTGACATGTTGCGGTGTGTAACCGCTCCTTCCCTTAGACAATTGTCACAATGCCCTGCATCCTAAATCCTCATGTTATGATTATCCCTGAGATAGATCTGCCTGCAAAATAGAGAAAGATCTGCTACCATTATCTGCTGGATCTGCTACTTTGTCTGCCAGATCTGCAAGTTTACCTGCTGGACTCACTTTGTTTTGCAACATACAATGGACCTTCAGAAAGCTCTACACTGTCTTTTGCATATATGAAAAGGAACTTACCACAGTTGGCATTTGGTAAACTCTCCCCAAAATAGTTAAGCAAAGTGGAGCGACGACACTCAACAGTGGAGCAGTACTTCTGGGCTGCCAGATATGCATTCATCACTGCCTTCCTTCTGGCTTCCTGGTCTCTCAATAGAAACAACAACAGCTATCCAACTCATGATCAGAGGCTGATACAGAAGTGATCAGTATCGTATTTTGGATGTGCAGGATCCTCCTTCCTTTTCCTTCAACCATTTCACAAATGGGTAGTCATGCAGGTACTCCTTTTGTTTAGGACAGCATTTACTTCCCCCTAAAACCAGGCTAAGGTTTATTGGCTGCACAAGGCTAGGCCAATGAAAACTCTATGCATATGGCATGGTGAAGACACGTAAAACACGACAATAGATGATGAGACAGGATCAGAGAGGAAACTCACGGAAGTTGAGCCGGCGGTGTAGAAGTCAGCCTTTGTGAAATCGCCCCGGGTATAGTACAGCCAACAGTGAGATGGCAACCCATCCCTGCCACATCGGCCACTCTCCTGGTAGTACGCCTCCAAGCTCTTGGGACACCCGTAATGGATCACCCTACGAATGTCTGGTTTATCAATGCCCATTCCAAATGCCACTGTTGCAACCACAATCTGCAATTCATCCGTTGAAAATGCCCTGCAACAGCCACTTCACATGTTTCTAATGGGATCACTTGTTCAAAACCAAGTCTCAACTACAATCAACAGACTCTCTTTGTGCATAAGGATGGTGTAGATGATAATAGCTTTTAGGGACCAACTGCACCTGTGCACCTCTGAGCGTACTTTTGTGCCCATCTTGGCATGATAAGGTCGTGCATCTGCTCCTGCTTTTATGAGCACCGCTGTCACCTGTCCACAGGAGAAGTGTTTCAATTGAAGGTGGCAGGGAAGACAGTGAAAACCACCCCCCTGCCACAACCATAAACTCATAATTCAACAACAATTGTGGCAAGAACTCAGGAAGAAAAGAAAGAAAGAAAATTTATTTATTTATCCCTACCTCTTCTACATCTTTGATAGTGGTGCAGTAGATAATGGTGGATCCGCTTTTGCCCACATCTTTCAGAATCTCCTGAGCAAGTTCCTCTCTAAATGCATTTGTGCGGTTGAGGCTTTTCACCCCATAGAAAATATTGGGTCGGTCAAAGGATGACACTGCTGTATATGCATTTTGCAGCTCTAGAGATTTGACAATGTCTTCACGCACCCTGCATGAGAACAAACATCAAAAACAGCATTTTTTGAGGGAGTTTCTAGACTACTGGAAATTGTCCAAAGTTCAGATTTTTCTCTTATGAAAGAGTGGATATCAAAAGGTCATGTACAAATTTTCTGTGTCTTTGGGAAAAAGCCATAGCATAGATCTCGAGTCATCATTTCCATAAGCTTGTGAGCTCTACTCAGTTTTGATATAATGGTATACTCACTTGTGGGTGGCTGTTGCAGTGAGAGCAACAAATGGCACCTTGGGCAGGAAAGGTCGCAAACCATCTAGCTTCTGGTACTCATGTCTGCAGTTGATCAACACACCATTATGACATGTAGGTGGTTGACCCTACCAGCAATGCATGAAATATGAACTCAAACAAAAATTGGGTCACACAAATAGCATACCTGAAGTCATGACCCCATTCAGATACACAATGTGCTTCATCAACAGCCAATAGTGACACTCCTTTCCGCAACAATGCTGTCCAAAAGCTGCAAAAAATTTCTACCCACATCAGAAAACAGTAAAAAATATACCCACTTCTGGTTATACATCAATGTTTCAGAAAGCTAAACATTCCTTGACCCTCTCAAGGCAATTACAGTAAAAGGTACTTTTTACAGATATCAGCTGACCTCTGAGACACATTGCAAGCTTTTTCAGGAGTCATATAGAGAACATCAAATTCTCCATTCTCAGCTCTTCCATTCACAGTTCGGTCTGCCTGAGCACTGCCCATAAATTCAGCCTTGACCCCTCGCTGTTGTAAACCCATGACCTGATGATATTCAATGTAGAAAAACAAGGAAAGGATTTTTTCAGCCATGAAAAAATGAAAGAGCACACATTTCATTTCAACTCTTCCTACAAAGAATGTTAAAAGGGTGTGGGTGCACACACAGGAAGGTACACAATGCATGTGAAAAAAGATTGCATACCTGATCTTGCATAAGACTGATGAGTGGGCTGATAACAATTGCCGTTTTCTTGGTGATCAAAGGTGGTAGCTGATAACTGGATTACCCCATACACACCGCATGCATTGGTAAAAACTCATAATTATGTTCTCTTTGGAAAGCTATGACATTAGGGTTTATCAGCACTGGAAACTCAGATATCTGGATGATTTGAATCTCTTCACAAGTAGCTACAGGAAATAACACCGGGGAAATTGAGATCCACTCACCATATTGATTTCCCACTGCCAGTAGCCATGATTACCAAGCAGTCCTTTCCTTGCAGAATCTGTGTCACCACCTCCTTCTGGAAAGGGCGGAAACTCGAGTAACCGAAATACTCCTGTTCCATAAAAGAGAAACCACCCCAAAACCAGAGGACATGGAAATGAATGCTGAATTCTTAAACCCTAAATGTTTTACTTCCAAAAATCAGGTCATAAACAAATGTTGATGGCAAGTCCATGAGCTCTTGGTCTTGATCCCCCTATTCTGATGCCTTGTCGGGACATTTTATGCTGGATGTACAAAGAGAAAATCCTTTTAAAGGAAACTCTCTTAAAAAATGGGGGAAATGTTGAAACTGCCATCACACAACTTGCATAATTGGGCATGGGCATGAAAAAGGTGGCAAAAATAGGGCAAGAAAGTACATAAACAACAAAAGAAGGTTTTGGAGTGAAAAACAAAAGCAGGTTTTGTAATCCAAGCTTGTTTGAGATGAAATCAACCAAAGGGTTCTTTGAAAGCAAAGTGATTCACATTTTCTCATGTCATCTCTGAGTTCCACAAACCCATCACCTTCTTCATCAGTTAAACTCGCACTCTCAGATTTTTGCCTACCACAAATGTTAAAACTCATCTCACAGCCCTAAATCAATTCAAAACCCAAACCAAAATTGAGAGAGCAATGTGATCAAGGGGAAAGAGGGGTCGATCACCACACCTTGAGGATACGCTCCATAGCTTGAAGAAAAAAGCAATTCCAATGGAAAGATCTCGTGTAAAAATGGAATGTAACGTCTCTCTTGCTCCCGAAATCCTTCAGCAACAAATGCACCCTAGTGTCTTATTCCCCAAAATGCTGATGACCCATTTCTCATTCTCAAACACACTCATCACCCAGTTCTCTGATCTTGAAGAATTGTGCAAAAGCACATGAAAACAGAGCTCATAAGTCCTTGCACTAAAATTGCCACCAAAACACTTTAGCAGCAAATAAACCCTATTGTTTTATTTCCCAAAATGCCGATGACCCATTTCTCCTCCTCTATTGTTGAAGAATGTCCCCCCTTCTTCCCTAAGAACTTAACTCCTCTCATCACCAAGTCCTCTGCTTTTGAAGAAATGTGCAAAAAGCCCATGAAAACACAGCACATAACTCCTTGCCTTCAAATTGCCACCAAAAATATTTTAGCAGCAAATGCACCCTAGTCTTAATTCCCAAAATGCTGATGACCCATTTCTCCTTCTCCCTTGTTGAAGAATGTCCCCCCTTCTTCATTAAGAACTAAACCCTCTCATCACCCAGATCTCTCGGATCTTAAAGAAATTGTGCAAAAAGCCCATGAAAGCACAGCTCATTACTCCTGGCCCTAAAAATTGCCACCAAAATATGAAAAAAAACTTGCAGCATTCAGAGCTGAAACAAATCAATCCTGATGGTAAAGAGTGCAATGTTGGGTACTTTTCTTGCTACAAACTCTTGTCTACAATTGTACTCCCTTCTCTTCACAAACTTTTTCACACCAAGCTGTTGTTTATGGTTATCAATCTTTATAATTGGCAATGTTAAAATTTTCAAATAACCATCATACTTGGAATCACCAGTTATGAAGTGGTCAGATGATGAGGCAACATAACAGAACCACAAGTTTTTGGACCTGAACCAAAACTTGGGGGCAGGGTCAGTCTTCCACTGGCTATATATATCTGGTTAGTTATACTAAGGTTAGCATCATGATTAGGGTTTCATGTTAGGTGTCTGATTCAGGCAGCCATTACCTCCCAAATAAGTTTAGCCTATTTACATTCTTCAAAAGGAAAGTGAGGAGAGGCATTTTCTTCTCACTTTTTTCTTCATGGTTTTCATGAAGTTTCAGAAAATAGGATTTTAAAGCCTACCCACTTGGTAGGTAGCATCCATAGAACAAACTACACCCTTATGGGTTGGGTTTTGAATTGTGAAAATTTTACAATTTATTGAGATGCTTGGAGTTATCATGTAGGTAAATTAACAATCCTTAAACCTAAACTTGATTAATGTATTTTGTACCTATACATTAATTTATATTAATGTATTAATGTATTTTACACTTGAATGAGAGATTTCATGGAGGTTGAGCAGTTCTCTTGTCTCCTCTTGGACTCGAACCATACATATTTGTGAAAAGGAAAAAAACAAAATAAACCCTAAACCTTAGAACCTACTTGATGGGTGGTATCCTAAATGGTTCTCAAAATGGGTATTTGATAATCAAGCCTTATGCATAATAATAATAAACTCGATTAATTTGCTTTTGGGTGTTATTGATACGAAAAAATAAGAAGTAACTCTTTAGAAGGCACATTCCATTCCACAAGTTGCATTGAAAATAATGTATATAAAAACAAATTATCGTTTGTGGAAAGGCATTGGAGGCACATTCCACTTCGTGATATGCATTGAAATACAAAAGGGGAAAAACTTGAAGGTATTTCCATAGTAAGTTTAGGACCCATTGTATAAACCTTAGCTGCCATAGTCCTTGCAACAATTTGGTGCAAATTAATTACTGGTGGGTACTTAATTAATTACATGATCAATTTTGCTCTCAATATATAGGATCCTCATCTGGATTTTTTATTTTTATTTTTTTCAATTTTTTGCTATCAGAAATTTGGCAATTTTTTTCAAAAAAAAAAAAAGAAAAGAAAAATTATTTGAACTTTCACCTCTTTTAGAAGATCCAACAGCTTCCTAGTATATAATTAATTAAAAGAGAAGGATACTGCAAGTTCTCATCATAATAAAATTTCTAGAAATATTAAAATGAATATCAAAAGCAGAGAGAAAAATAATTTAATTGCTAAAAACTATGGTTCAGTAGATAAGCAAATTCCAAGGAAGGCACAAAAAGGAAACAAAAGGCATTTGCTTCCACTGAGAGTTGAACTCAGGACCTCCCGCTTACTAAACGGGTGCTCTAGCCAACTGAGCCATAGAAGCTGCACCACAGCCTACACAACACATTGACGATTTTTTGAGATTATATAGATCTGTAGTGGGAACGGCGGCTTCGGAACTACCAAACGAGAGTTGTCGAAGGCTCCGGACGCATCTCCAGAGTCTCCAGAGACTTCAAAGACTTGGAAAAAAAAAGCATCCTGATGCGAGACAACGGGATGCTTCTCCTATACAGAATTGAATGAAAATTTCATAAAAAAAGATTCGAGGAAACTATGAAGAGATTTTTCAAAATTTCCATTTCATTAATCTACAATTTCCCCTTTGTCAAAATGATTACAGATATGGGCACCATTACATTAGGCCTTTTAGCCGTTGAATTTGCACACTTGACACCATATTGGAATTTGGGATATGGGATGATCTACTCCACAACTTGATCTACTGCCAGGACCCATGTAATATACTCTGTCTATGGCCAAACAAGCAATGGATGTTGTTGCTCAAAAATGCCCAACCTCTCTCTTGGAAACACGTAGTTCCCAATCAGCTGCCATTCAATTCATCCTACACATCCTGCAATAGCACTAAAAGGAAACATTCAAAAATCAGGCCCCCATGCATCCCTCTAGAGCCAACAGTGCTGTTGTTCTTCAACTCACAAGAGATCTGCAACATTAGATGGCAGTTCCTCAATAACAGTGTTATAGAACCTCTGAATATCTTGAAACATGCGTTCATCATCCTCCCTGGTTACAAAATTGATGGCCACACCTTTACGCCGAAACCGCCCACTACGTCCAATACGATGCAGATAGTTCTCTGGCTGGGTTGGCAGGTCATAGTTGATGACCAAAGACACCTGCTGTACATCAATGCCACGAGCCAGTAGATCTGTTGTGATCAGAACACGAGATGAGCCAGAGCGAAAGTCACTCATGATAATGTCACGTGTGTTCTGATCCATGTCTCCATGAATTGCTGACACTGTGTGATCACAGGCTGTCCAACACAACCATAATATTAGAATTCACATATAGCAACTTGTCATCCGTGCACCTTCTTGAAGCAACATCATAGTTAAAAGAAAATCTCTGATTTCACTTTGAGCCACTGGTTGCTGCTGTGGACCTCATTCCTGCCCAAGGCCATAGAATTGAAAAACAGCATTTAGAGCATGGTGATTAGCTGACACAAATAGAATGCATACCCCGCATCTTATCTGTGAGCCAGTCCACTTTGCGCCTGGTATTAGTAAAGATTACACTTTGGGTGATAGCCAAAGTTTCATAGAGATCACATAAAGTGTCCAACTTCCACTCCTCCCGGTCAACATTAACATAGAATTGCTTAATACCCTCCAGCATCAGCTCATCTCTCTTCACAAGAATCTTGACTGGCTTGTTCATCCTTGTGATCTCAAGTGCTTCAGGTGGCATTGTTGCAGAGAACACACCCACTTGCACCTTTGGTGGAAGAAGCTGAAAGATGTCATAAATCTATGCCCAATGCACAACATTTCTGATCAATAAAACTGCACGTCCCCTTCTCACTCTTTGACAATTTTGTGAGCAGAAATGCATGTGAGCGTAACCTGTCTGATGAGCATCTGATGATGCTCATCCACAGAGCAACTGAGAATCATAATGCTGATAAGCAGCCTTTGATTCCACATTCACTCAATCATATCTATGAGATTGCAGAGGAATCTCCACATTTAAGGTAACACAACAATGGGTGTGGTCATACCCTTATGAGAGTTACTAAGTGTCAGACCACATTTCTCAGGACCTGAATGTATTTCAACAAAAGTAGACTTGTCCACAATTAAAATGGGCCCAACAGTGCACCGAAATATCTTAAAACAAGACTCACTGGTAAACTCCATTGAAATGTGAACTTACGAAGTCAAACAAAGCACAAAAAATGTAAACTTCACAGATTATGATATACTTCAATCTCTTCATCCCACCAAAGAAAACAGATTTTGCAAGAAGAAAAAAAACAAGAGGCAAGGACAAAGAAAAGCAGACCTGATCCTTGAAACCATCTGACAACATCTCATCAGCCTCATCTAGCACAAAGCACTTGATGGCATCGGCACGCAAGGCATTTCTGCGCAACATATTATACACACGTCCAGGGGTTCCCACCACAACATGTACACCACTTTGCAGTATTCTCCGGTCCTCCCTCACACTAGTTCCTCCCACACAGGCATGGACCTTCACCTGGAGATATTCACCCAATGCCCGCATCACCTTCTCAATTTGCTGTGCTAGCTCATGAGTGGGTGCCAGCACCAGGGCCTGGCACTCCAAAAGGCTATAGTCCAGTTGTTGGAGAATGCCAGAGCAGAAAGTCGCAGTCTTGCACATGCCAGACTGTGCTTGCTGGATGACATCCAGACCCATTGTAAATGGCACAATACCATGTTGCTGGATGGCTGAAGGCTTGTCAAAACCTGTTTGAAGAAGTGGCCCAAACCAAAGGACAAAAATAAGAGAATGAACACCTAAAAGAATCTCATGTGGACTTCATGAGTTAGAAATTTGCCAATTGCAGCATCATGTAAAATACTGACCCAAAACTAAGGACCAGAAGGTTCTCATTTATCCACAATGAGCATGGGGCGAAACACCACAATTAAAACTGCAATATCCTGCTACCAGAACAGACAGAGTTTGAACTCAAACATACATACCACACAAGCAATCAAAGACACACAAAGCTATCAATCCAGACATGTAACCAAGTAATGTGGATCTATTCTGCACAAAGTTAACAAACAATTAGGAACCTGCCATTCAATTCTTGGAGAAAAGTACAGTACCATATGCATAGATGCCTCTAAGAAGATTCTCATGTAGACCCATGACATCAAAAGTCTTATGGACCTCATCCCATGTGGAGATGATGAAATCATCACCTTTCCCATTCAAGCTGCCATCAAGAAGAAAGAGGTGCATTACTAAGCAAACCTGGAGAATCTCCTGAGATAGAATTAGGGGGTTGCAAGTTCAACAGCAAGAAAAAAACTTATCAGAAAACACAACAGTCAGCAAATGGTTTCTCATCTACATTGTTTTCCTTGAATGGATCATGCTTTTCTTTAGCTAATGGCCCACTGCAATACAACTCTTCATCATCTGCTGGCGGCCTCACAAACAACAAAGTCAATTTACATGCAAAACAATGCACCTCAAGGCCATAAGTAGTAAGTAAAACAGCCATGCAGAATGAATATCCAGCACATAAAAACTACATGGAAACTCTGCCATTCTATCCTTTCTAGAGAGAGATTTGCAAGCAACAAACAATTCAACTTCTTGTTAAAGAAGAAGAGACAGTCAAAAAGGCCTTCAAGGTCACCAGAAAGAGAAAAGATGAGAGACAGCAGAATATTTATTTATTTATTTATTTTATTGGCCTTGCCTACTACCAAGGCAAGGATATTTATTGTGTTAAGATTCATTATAGAGTACATTAGCTTAAGGGATTTTATAGGCCCCTAGCTAATAATAATAATAATAATAGGTCTATTTTTTTATATGAGGATTTTTGAAAGATGATATTTTGGCTTGTGTTGAAACTTGAGATTATTAGTTATAGAATTATAATATATCTTGAAGGATTTTGGGTTTCTTTTAGAGGCTTCTTTTGTTTTAATGCATGGAAGAAATGTACATACCTATACTTTCAAGCTTTTCATGTGCCTTATATATTAGAAAGCTTAATACATTATGACAAGCATTTCAAGGTGTGTGAAATTCATTTAGATTCATCTTAACCCACACCCCTATAAAAGGAAATATTCCCATACAAAATACATATCATTTTATAGCTTTCCAAATCTTTTATTTCATGTTTATTTGTTGGAACTTTATTGTACATCAACAATTTCAATGGAAATCCAATGATACAATTAAAATCATCAATGATTATAATACATAATTTTCAAGTTTTCACATCTTGTGATGTAATATTTCATGTTGTGACCTTAATTTCAGTGCGTGGCCAATCCTCAAGATGAACAAATAAAATTTCTTCTTAAGATGAAGGAAAACATGAGGTTTTTTTCAAGATCATGCCATGAAGGCTCAAGGATGGGACAAAAACAAAATAATGCAAACATGTAATGGAGATGTGTGGAAGTTAACGGAAGTTTAAAGAAAACCTAATTTGAACAAGGTTTAACCTTCAAACTTTGATCCAAATATTTGAAAAAGTCTTGAAGAATACCTTACAATAAAGTGAGGTTACAATTTCAAAACAAAGATTTGTAAAATGAATTATGGCCATTTGAAAGGCTGGGAGTCAAATTGACAAACATAACTCCTAATCACTTAAATGACATTTTGAAGGGACAAATGAATTTTGATTGAGGAATTTGATATGAGGTTGGAAATTTATTTTCAAAGGCTCCAAGATAGGCATTTAACTTATAAAACATGGATATCATTTGAAAAAATTATGATGTTCCAAAACCTTGGAACACATAAAATGTTTTAGTTTTGGGACTTTCATTTCAAAGTTTTGAAAAAAATGATTAAGTTTTTGATGGAACCCCTTGTATCATCCTTGCAAGGAGTTGCAAAACATAATATAGGGCAAGAATATTATGAATGACGTGACACACCATTTTTGTGTTACTTGTCATGTCAACATCTATCCAAACATGTCATTTTGCCATAATTTCAACACAAAGGTTGACATTGGCACAATATAAAAATTGAGAGCAATTTTTACTACTATTGTTTACCCACAATTAATGAATATATACTTAACAATTTCATAATTAACACCCATCAAAATACGAGCCCACAAATTTCAAACATTCCATAACTTGCCACATGAATATTATATTTGCAACAATAATTGTAAATGTGTATATATAATTACTCTCACCATCTAGATTGTGACCAAATTTTTGTCACAATATGAACAATTGAAAACTGGCATTAAATCCCCACAATGAGGTTTGAAAACCCATGTCCAATTTGTAACCATATTTTGGTCACAAGTTAAACACATTTGGTTGTAAGCTAGACAAGGTTGAAAACCATGGACACCCAATTTAACTTGCAATCAAACATGTATAGTTTGGGATTGAACACGTCCACTAATGGTTGTAAAGGGAGGGGGCAACATCTGGGAGCTTTCAAGCTTGTAGTGGAAAGCTTGGTTGCAAATTGAACAAGGGCAACCATGGTTTATAACCTATCTAGTTTGCAATTGAATTTCAAGGACTAGTTAAAATAGGTGACCATAAACTTTGAACTCTTTAATTTGCAACTATAATTCAATCACAAGTTCGACAAGTTAAGACTAAGGGTGCTAAGGTTTTTGTTTTCAAATTTGTGATGTAGCTCAAATGGTGACCAACCATAAAATGATTTAACTAGATTTGACATAAATAATATATGAAAATAAGTTTTTTTTAACATCCTCTTATATGTTTTGCTACTTGCCATCAACTTAAAGTAGAATTCGGCAATTTTAAATAGATTTATAGATTTATATCAAAAATTTCCAACCAAAAATTTCAAAAAAAAAAAATCCAATTTGAAAAAAATAGCTAAAAAGAACATTAGTGGGTATCATGTCTAACTTGCAACCAAATTCAATTTAATTCTTAAAATGAATTGTTAGTGACCCATTTAACTTATGATAAGGTTGACCTAATTTGGTGGATAAAAAATTGGATGGGGGAAGTTTTTTCCCAACGATCTGTTGTCAGTTGTCCAAAATTGCATTTGAAAATTTAGCTATGATTAGATGGTCAACAATGCACCATTTTTAATGAAATATGATAATCAAATATCACATTTGTGTTACTATTTTTCAAGAAATAGGATGAGAAAAAATGTGGGACCTTATAAGAATGTCATTCTCACCCATTTTTTTTGTTCAACCTGTGAAGACTGTATACGGTTGTGTGAATAATCATTGTTTTACACCAAAAAAAAAAAGTTTTTGGGGTTTGATGAGGTCCAAATTCTTCAATTATTTTACAATTACTAAAAAAATTCATCAATTTGGCCTCCTTAATGTTTGCCATACCATTCCTAGTTGAAATTTAATTTACTTTTAAATTATTTTTAAAATCACAAGCCCTAAACCTTACTCGTTAAACTTTAATTATAAACCTTATATTAACTATAAAGATATAGTAATCAAAAGTTTAAAGATATTATAGAAAATTTGAGGGCTGAACAAATGGAATTAATGTCACCAATAGTTAGGCTAGCTCCCCACCCCCCCTTTTAAAAATGAACAAAGGGCAAGAAACATAATGCAAGTAAGGACATTTTGGAAAATTTCAATCGGTTAGCATGATGTACCTAACCTTTAGACACATTATGTGACAAACCATTATGTCAATTATTTTTACATAAACAAATGTTTTTATTAGCACAAAGGCATGAAGTTCATGTCAAAAATAATGTGGTTCTTTTTAATAGTTGTTGAAACCAACAAATGAAATTATGATTGGTTGACATCAATTTGGCTATTTTGAAAACATGGGACCAAGCTCAACATAGTGCCATTATACATGGCCCAATGGTTTATACTAAGGTGGATTTAAGCATTGATATGGATTGGTCAACAATCTTAATGAACATGAGCACAAAGGAAATCAAAAAGTTTTTGAAAAATTTCATGGTTGATCAAAACTTGCCTCAACCCCCCTAATGATCCATCGAAATTGTTAGAAGTAAAAATTTTGGCCAGACTAGTTAATCTTATAGGCATCCTAATAATTAAATATTTATTAGTGGTATGTTATTTATTTTCTTTTAATGATTTTGAGGATGAAACATTATGTTTAGTTGGCCCATGAAAATGGGTGACTAGTATTTGTTTACCAATCACTATGAAGGCCTTGTGAATGGATTAGGATAAGGGAACCTATTTTGGTGGGAAAAGTGTGAACCTAGTGTGGTTTTTTGAAAAGGGATTTGGAAATGGACCCATCATTCTTATATGGAGAACTTTATAAGAATTGAAGAGAGGAATGTTGTATGAAGAAAGAATAGTGCAAATCTTGTGTAGAGATTGTAAAACTTGTGTGTATTGAGTGGTAACATTTTGTTTTTTCTTTTCATTTTTGTTTTACTTTTTAAAATGATAGTAGTTTATCAAAGTTTGATGTAGAATTTTATAGTTTTGATATTAGTTTATTAACTTTACCTTGGTTACACCTCAAACTAGCTTTCTAGAATATGGAAACTTGTTTGTTAGAAGGTAGTTGTTGT
>Ga0209208_10001446_pt1 | contig 33524 bp, 26 predicted proteins | sample S1TSphfallax_3_FD_187694 | JGI IMG/M metagenome (GOLD analysis project Ga0209208, IMG submission 187694) | Host-associated microbial communities from peat moss isolated from Minnesota, USA - S1T2_Fd - Sphagnum fallax MG (SPAdes) (version 2) | ecosystem: Host-associated > Plants > Peat moss >...
CATAATGTTCACACATATATGCATAACTTTCCCATTGAAACTCACCAAAAGAGATAAAAAAAAAGAAGAAGGAAGTAATGTCCGTGTGAAATAAAAAGGTCAATAAGTCATACATGAAGACAAAATGCCCAAAGCAACTTAGGTGTCTCCTAGGAAATGAAGATCATCGATATGCGCCACATCTTGAAATAAAATCTCTAGTAGAAATGAAATTAAAATTCTTGTAGAATATTTCACATTACTGTAACAAAAGATTTACATTTCACATCCATATGTTCATTATTTATGTCTTAAGTCTCAACAACCTTAACACTACAATTCACTCCAACATTAGATTCATGGTTATTGCATAGAACCAAAATCTGCATTTCAAAATACATTGTAAATTTTTTTGAAAACAATATTACAATTCATTTCATCATAATCTAACAATATAAAAAATTCAACAAAAGATGAACGTAAAATTCATTGTAGAAGTCTATGCTTCTCTGTATTATTGAAAACATGAATCCAAATTATAACGTGATCCCATGTTTTGTAGAAAAAAAATCCAAAACAACCCTTAAAATTTATGTTATACCTCCAACTATTCCTATTCTTTTTTAAATCTCCTATTTATTCTTCTCCTTTCTCTTTCACTTGCTTTTTAAAACTTTATCCTTTTGAACTATCCCAAGTCATATCATCATGATTTAAACAACAATAATTCAAAATTCAAGTTAACAAAGTTCCCTTATCAATACTTGTCCTAATTGCCTTATTCATCCAAAATAACATATTCATCTTACCCCCTTAACAACTTCATCCAAAAAATGCAAGGCAAAGTCCTAAAAACCCACTGGCACACTCAAAATGTGTAAACCATTTGTGACCAAAGTGCAACCCTAAAAAATCTTCATGCTTGGAAAGATCTATAATAAACTTCAAAGTTTGCACTTTAACATTTTGACCTTAAACCCAACTAAGGCCAATTGAAAGGTGATCGAAAGTGTGAATAATTTCAATCAAAGGCTCCACGATGTGAATATCGTTCACTAGGATTGGAAATATGCAATTAGGGCTTGTGTGATTGTTTTTAAAAAAGCTCAATAATAGGTCAAAACAAATAAAAAAACTTCTTAGGGGTCACCTTGCATCATGGCTAAAGATGACTTAATAATGATGATCCTTCTACATGCTATCCATGTTGATATATAAGAAAAGAATGAACACCATAAAACAACCTAGCAAAAGGAACAATGCTCACCAAAGACCCCAAGTCAAATATTGAGCACTAGTGAAGATGCCCTAAGGATGATAAAGATTCAACATGCTAAAATTGGAAACACATGGTGGCTTCAGCATGATGAAACCCAGGCTAATCCTTGCTCAGTTAGTTATGCAGGAAATGTTTCCTGGACTCCACATGATGCCAGAAATGTAAGGATACAAAACTTTGGTGGCTCGTTTCTGGGCGCATCACAATGTGTCAAGTCTCTACCCTGAATGACAGAGCCAACAAAGTGATGGGCATTATCCAATCTGTGAGATCTGATACTGTCCTGGCGACTGGGTTGATGTATCGATACATTATCAGGCCAATCCCCCAATGGAAACTGTGAACTTGGGTTCTCTCTCGCTTTGTTCTTGCTTTCCTCCTTTGCTGGTTGCTTTGTTTAATGGATCTTGCCAGGGTTTCATCATCAAACGGTGAACTCCTTTCTTCAGAATTCTTTGTATGCTGGAGTGGAGGAGCGAGCTAGCTGCACATGGTGGGGCAAAAGCTAGTAAGCTTGCAGGCAGATGAAATCAGTTTGGTTTCCAGCAGGAGGACTCTCTGAACCTTGGTGACTCCATGACAGTCAAACTTCCAGACTATAGGGTTTGGCTCATTTCATGCCCGTGAGCCCTCTAATCTAACACCTGAGATGGTTGGCCGCTTCCCACTATGACCTTTACATTCTTGTTTGAACCTGCCTTGCAACAGCAGCAGCAGCAGCAGCAGCAGTTGATCCTTTTAACCCCCACAATGCGATATACCATATTAGCTATGAACAAAAGTCTCTAGGTTTTGGCGGACAGGAAGGAGGCCATGGCTGCTCGGCACAGGGTTTGGCAAGTCGTTGCGGCATCGCTCAGTGTTGGATCTGGCTGCCCGAGAACACTACTAGTCCACCGCCACACCGGCTTTGTCCGTGTCCAAGGTATAATTGTTGAACCCTAATTTCTTTCTTGGTCTCTTGCTGTTTGTGCCTGATGATGATGTGCACGGGCAGCGACTGACATGATGAGCACATCTTTAAGAGAGTTTTGCAGTTGGAGAGAGGGATGGAATTGTTTGGGAGTGAAGAACTCGAATAGCGAGCTGGAATTGTTAATTGTAACGGAAACCATTCTGTGCAACGCAGGAAGCAGATTTTTGTCTTCAGTGTCACGAGATGTGGTGAGTTCTGAAGAGAAGCGAAAGGAGGTAGTAGCTGCAACAACAGGACTAGCTCAAGGAGACAAGTTTGGAATGGACCGCTGTTTCACTGCAGCAGATGTGTCTGCGTATGTGAAGCTGTGTGGGGACACCAACCCTATTCACAGCTGTGAGTCCACCGCACAATCTGCAGGCTTCCGTGGGCGAGTAGTACATGGCATGCTGTATGCCGGACTATTTCCAGCAATCATCGGTTCCCAATTTGTAAGAAGCTCATCATTCCTCGAGTTTCAGAATTGAGAGTTGAAGGTGAAGTCAAACTCTCACATAATTGTGTGACTCACTTTTTGGGGTTCTAAATGTAGTTCTAAATGTTGCACACCTGAAACAGGCAGGAGCTGTTTATGTCTCCCAATCACTGCAGTTTAGAGCGCCGTTGTTAGTTGGGGAACCTGTGTGTGCTGAAGTGGAGGTTACTGGCATAACAAAACTCAGACATCATTACAGGTGACCAGCACTTATTCATCTCCACTGTTCTGTTCTTGATCATGGTGTTATGTGAAACTTCTCTTCTCATGGTCAAGGCCATCTATGAGACTTTCAGTCTAAAGAGCAACAATCTTTCTCTCTCAAAATTGTCCTCAGATCACATGATCATGAGTGTCTATCTGTTTTCCAATCTTTGTGTTTGGTGAAGTTGTGTTGGGTGAGTGCTTGGGACACATTGCGCAACTGACTGTTCATTGACCAGCTTTGTTACTAAAGAACTTTTTGTCTGTCTGTTTTGTTCTTGTAGGGTTACTTTTGCAACAAGTTGTTGCAAGAAGGGAGAGAGTAGTGCATTACTTTGTGGAGAGGCTGTTGCTCTTCTGCCTATCACAGATCCTGCCAGTTGATCCTCATGTGTACTCCCAAATGCACATTGAGTGCAACTGAAGCCAGAACACACAAGATTCAGTGTTCTTCATTCTCCAATGCAAGATCATTGCATTTGGCAATTGTCTTTGGGTAGTTCAGCCATTGTAGACAGAAGGAAAAAATGTTGCGACCAAAATTTTAGCACCTGGAATGAGTTCTCAGCATCTTGAGTTCATCTGGTTGACATGGAGATGTCTCAAGAGAAATGACATCTATCTTCAATTCACCCAAGCAAGCTGCCACCTCTCATGGCTGAAAGTATCAAAGGCCTTCTGTGTGATATTGCCCGATCCGAGATGTCATCAAACTTCAAATCCTCATGTTAATGATCAATTACCAGCAGCCAATGCTTGTGATTCAGTGGGCCCAGGTAATCGTGAGAAATTGGAAGTGGGATGGCAGACACTGAGAATTTTGATGAGCTCTGTTCTCTGGGGAGACTTGTTTGGTGAAAGCATATTTCTGGTAGCTTTGGAAACAACACCAAATCATTCCAATGGGCTGCCCTCAGAGAAAATCTGCTGGCCAAGGTTATTTCTTTCTCACAATATGTGACAATTATGCAACATCACTCGTGTACCCTCTGAATCCCTGGTTATTGAGAGGATGCCACAAAGCCAAACAACCCATGACAACAACACCACATCAAAGTGTTGTGTTTTCAATTGAGGGTTTTTCTAGTGACTCAGTTCAAGATATCTTCTGTGGTGAATGCTACTCTACTTTTGCAAGATGGATTTGTCATTGTTCCACTGTTGTGTAGTGGACCACTTTTGTGGTTTTGGTTTATAGTGAGGGTTTGTTTGTGGATGACTTCAACTAATGTAGGGATCAATGCAAATGGTATGTAACAATGCTTCACAATGAGTGTCAAGATTCTTGATTTTTATAATAGTAGGTAATGTGAAACATGGTGTTAATTAACCCTGTCAAGCTTTGGAATGGGGGGCAGGTTTCCCTCCTTCCTCAAGACAGGAATGTACAAAAGGCAAGCTCTGGGATTGTGGCTTGGACTTTGCAAGGAAAAATTTAAAACAAAGGAGTTTGTTGTACTCCTAGCAAGCTGCAGCAGCTGCCTTCTCCTCCCATCTCCATTCTGCTAGCTTGTTGCTGTGCAGTTGCATGCGTACTTGGTTCTTGTTGTTGGTGGGGGTAGAAACATTTGTTTAATCAGCTTTGGAGGCTGTAGAGTCCAGATCTGAGTTTTGTGCTGATTTGCTTTTGGATTCTTTGGTAGTGTGGTTGGTGCTGGTAGAGTGTTGTGTTGTTTGTCTGGATTTGATAAAGCAGGGAAAGATCAAGCTCCAAGAGGGGCAGCAGTGAGCTATCACCACAAAAATCCTTGTGGGGTTGCATAATCAAAGTGGCTACAATTTGACTTCCTCAGCTGACATCAATGATGTGTCCTCAAGGCCTTAGCTGTCAAAGTGGGCTGGACTGTTGCAGCTGATAGCAATACCTTCCACACCCAGGTAGAAATCTTTGCCTTGAACATGCAACCTCAGTTCTACAAAAGGAATGAAATACGCGAATGAGAGCATGTGATCATGTGCATACTGATTCCCCTAGTGACCATTATAATTAGAATACAGTAGTCAGAAGAACTGAACAATACAGATTTGGGGAATATGTGACAGCAAGGTCCTTCAAGCAGCGGGTTCACTTTAGGGTCACAGTGCAGAGAGCCTCACAGACACCTTCAATTGCACCACCTTAGCAGGGCTGCTAACAGATCATGTCAGTGATCTGTGTAAAGGGAGTTGTTTGACAACTGCATCATCCAGCCGTCACACCATCCTTGTCCCAGCTTCTTCTCCACCCAACATCTCTTTAGGGTATTCAGGATGGGAGTTGAAGGTACAAAGCTCAGGATGGGTTTGTGGTGAGAGTGTTGCAAGTGCATAAATTTGATGATTTGTCACTTGTGAATTTGTCATCTCTTGTGCATGATCCTCTCCTGCATCAAAGGACCTAAATTAGCACTTTTGGAATGACAGTCTGCAAAATGTGGTGTGAATGAGAACAAGAGCAAGGTCAAAATGTTTAATTCAGAATGTCACCTGTGAGAGTGAATTCCATGGACAATGCATCATTTGTTCAGATAATTGCCAGTTCTGGTTTCTTGAAAAAAATCAGAATCAAAGAACTGCCGTTTCTGGATATTTCAAAGACCTCAAATAATCAGTGACTTTATAGATGGTTTTTTGGAGGATTGTGGTTATATACCAGAACTGGTTCTTTGCTTTTTTCAAAACATTGATTATGAACCTGAAGGCTGATAACTACTGGCGGTCTGTTCTTATTTCTGATAAGCCCCCAACAGGGGTGGTGATCAGATTGTTAAAAAATTATCTGCCATTCCAGATTTTCCGAAAAGCCACAAAGAAACTGTGGTTTTCATGAGATAACTGGTAGTTTTATAGAAGGTTATTTCACTGTTTTGAATATTTTTTGAGAACTGCAGTTATATATCAGAATTGCTTTCAAAGATTTGAGAACTGAAGTTATACATATTTGAGAACCACGTTGCCAATGGCTGGTTATCAGTTTCCAGTTTTGATAACCATGTAACACTGATAATTACCCACCCAGTGGAATCTCTGGAACATAGATTTATGCTTGTATTCATTTTTGTCACAAATTTGTCTTGATTGAAGTGCATACGCAAATGCTGAAACAGACATTTTGATCTTATTGGAATATGCTGATGGTGGAATTTTGAGGTCCAAAGGCAATGGCCACATGGACATGAATCTTGGAATTCACTGGAATTGGAGATAACATAACTGTCTAGTGCCAAATGAAGGTGGAAAGTAAGGACTAAGGAAAAGAAGAGTTTTTATTAAAAAAACTTGTTAAAATTTTACCCTTTCTTTATATGTGAAACACATGCTTTATGGCAGGTTCACACATAATTACAAGAAATGATGAAAAACCATATAAGTTAAGCAATTTGAATGCAAGATCATTTTTAAAAATTCACCCTAGAGAGTACGGCTACATCTCCAGCCATTGCTGGACATTGGTTCCAAGTTCAAACATTTGTTCTCCAAATCATGAGGCTGATGTGGAGTCCCTTCCTATGACCAGAGCCAAAAAAGTATGTTGAATTTCTATAAAGATTGGAATATTTGGTAGGAACCCAAACCCAAAAAAAGCATGTATTGATTCTGAACCTTGGAAGAGTTGAGAATATCAACAACATAGACTAGTGAAAAATGTCAATCTAGTCAGAACCAAGTGATGGAATTAGAGAATGTTCATTTAAATTGTTAGTTTGGGTGTTAAAAGCAAAGTGGACACATGCAATTTCACATGCAATCAATACAAAAACTTGAACATGGGTGGCCTGTTGATCTTGAAAAGCAACTCAAACTTCAATCAATTTCATCAAGATTCATTATGTGATGAGTTCAATGAATAAAAAATGAATTGAAAGAAATGAATAAAAAGAGACTAGTTCCTGCATTCAACTTGAATTTGAGCTTCACATGGTTTTTGTTAGGTGTTCACTTATTTCTAGCTCCATGGTTGTTGGCAGTGGTTCAAGCACACAGAGACAGACCACTTTGTATCAGATTATCAAACTTGCTCAGACAATTGTGGAGAGTTTTTAGATTACCCCATATATTTTGGATTGCAATGGTTTGTCATAGTAATCATCAATTCTCAATCAAAATTTCTGATTTTCCCTACTACAGATTTCTGTGTCAATCCTGTTATGTATTCAAGTTTTGAACCTTCTTTAAAACAAGAGGAACCAAGGGCTTCATGTTCCATCTCTGAACACTTTTGCCAGAAAACTTGTGAACTTGATCACAAGTTGGTTGTTACCTAGCAAAGGTAGGTAGGAAATATTGGAATTGGCTGCAATGACCAATTCTGATTGTCACACAAATAACTATGGTTAAGAATAACATGTTCTGACCCAAGGAATATAAGGTAATTGGGTCAATAGGTTTTATTGTTTTATCCTTTAAGCTTTGTGTTAAATAATCCTGATGGAATGTGGTGTTACTATAGCCCAATTTGGCATTAGACTCATTGGCACATGAGAGGAACTTTAGGGGAAAAAGTAGGCTTAGAAAAGTTCCCACTTAGGAATGTGAAACCTTTGAAACAATTGTTTTGACGATTTCAAAGGCCTCTTTCACACTTGAAACAGAAACCTTTCTTTCACAAGCAACCCTCTGGTTTACTGCCCAGATAAACTACTTTTGCCACAGAACCTGACAACTCCATTACAAAAAGACCAAACTGTTTAGTAGTCATTCTCAGCCTTTTTATCCTCTTACTCTAAGAACATGCATGGTAGTTCCACAGCCAGTGCCACCCAGAACTTGCTCAGAACTGAATTGACCGAAGGAGCTGTGACAGTCCAATGGGATGTAAACCCAAATTATTGACCTTTATCCAGTTCTTCAACATTTTAGCATTCAGAAGACCAGTTCATGTGGCTTCACACCAGATTTCAAGCTAAATCTAGCTGATAAGTAAGACTTCAATTCTGGGACTGCTTCAATGAGAGGTATAAGCTTAGCATCAATAGCCTTTTGATCATCTATTTTCTCCTGTGGCAAGCTCTTCTCTTCCTGCAACAAATGGAAAAGTTGCAGTAAGATTCATAGCAACTGGACCACTACAACTAGTAATGGACAAAAGGTGTTGTGAACAGAAGAAAACCTAGATGCAAGCAAATGTGAAAGCAGTACTTCAGTAGGAGATTGAATAGGGGAGGCTCTCACCTCTTTCTCAGCTTCAAAGAACTGTGACTCTCCTTTCTTCGTCTTGGTCACTTCCCTCTTGAAGTACCCATCAGAATACTTTGCAATATCCAGCACAGCAATGTCAACCTTGGTGGAGGTAGCAATCACATATGCCTGATTGACCCGCTTCAAGGGAACACCATTCACTTTGAATGGCCCTGCCAAATATCAAAATGATCAAAAGCCACACAAAGTGAGTATGGACAAGCATTCTCTTTGCTATGAGAAACACGAAGTTTCTCTATTGACTACAGACATTACAGCAAGTGAGAATAAGGTAGGCTATGGAGAACACCCTTGAATATATATGCCACCAATTTAATGGTTAGCATTTGGAGGAGAAGAAATATTGTCTAACCCACCTGTGACCAAAAGGAGCCCTGACTCCAACTGCTTCAAGAACACTACACGCTTGCCCTTGAAATGACCAGCCAGCAAAATCAGGATGGTCCCTGGAGAGATGCTGGACCTGAATCTCAAATAGAAAACACCCCAACAATTTTAAACGACAAGCAATTCAACCACCTCAAAACAAAAGCTTTATGGTCAAGAGAGTTGTTCAAGAGGCAACTAACATCTTCAACAAAAGAACCATCCCTGCTACTCTAGCTTTTGACCAGAATTGAAGTGGCTGGATCTTATCAGAATGCAGTACTAGTCCTACTACATCCCTGATTTGCTCAGTCGCAATCTTTCTCATGAACAGCTGCATCACAATTTGGAGGACCTGAATCCATTCTATCAGAAACAGACCAGGTGGAGTCGGTCTCCGAGAACATGATGAGGCATAAATCTTGCAGACTAAGAGTGCCTGAAAAGGTTGCACCGGAAGGCACCAGAGCCAGCAAGAAAAAAGAAAACAGAGCACCTAGCAAACTGCCAGACGTGTAAAATCTCTCTTTCAAAAACTATTGAAGACACCGACAACAACGCTTTCTGAGCACAGCAATGCTGATGAAAGACGTTAACATAGCAATCTCCTCCATAAGCTTGAATAGCCTTCTAGAGAACCAGATTCTAACAAAGAGAGACAGAAAACTGGAAAAACTTGCCTGAGCTTTGGCGCATTGATAACCTTGTTCTTGTGCAAAGGTTTTTTTACATCATCGGCAGGATAGAATTTAGGAGCTCGCACAGCTGCTACTTCAACAGCGGCCACCTTCTCGTGAGAGGGGAAGGAGCCTCCATTCTTGTCCTTGATCGCCCACAAGCCGCGCTTGTGGTACATCTTCGACCTCCCATAACGGCCTACTCCTCTCACCACCTCCTTGTTCCTGCTAGCTCTCAATGTCTTCACCATCGTGAAGAGAGAGAGAGAGAGGGGTAGAGACACCACGAGATTCCACACGCGCGCGGCGATGGCCGCAAAGTAGCACAGAGAGAGGAAAAGAGAGAGAAAGAGAGAAGGTATTGAGCAAACAAACCCCTTTCTTGACTGCGCCTCCAAACCCTAATCCTGCCGTAGACGAACAGAAAGGATCACAATTGGATGACACTAATAATTCATCCACATGAATATGGATGAAGGAATCTATTATTATCCCATATTATCGGATGTCCGACCCCCAAGCTGGCAAGCAGCGTCTTTTATTTTATTTTATTTATTTCTTAATTTTATGATATTGAAAATTTGGCGAAATTTTTCAAAAGTTAGCAAAATTAGCTAGTCCAATTTTCAAATTTTTAAAAAATCCCCAATTTTCTATTAGGAAAAAGCACCATTTTATTTTATTTTGCTTTTTCAGTGACCAAAAAAAATGGGAAATTTTAGAAATTTTAGGCAATATGAAAGAAAGAAGAATTAGGCATTATGCAACTAGTGAAAAGTGCAAAGAGGGAAAAGATGAAGTTGTGGAAAGACATGATTAGTGAAGAAGAACAAGAGAAATATCCAAGGATACAAGAGTTGTTCCAAATAGAAGCTTAATATATTTAAGTAAATAACTTAATATGGGGGACATGTGTGCATAAAAGAAACAAGCCCAAGTAAGTTGATATTTTAGACAATATATATGGTTCTATAATATATATGGTATATATAATATGCAATTCAATTAAGAAGAAATTGAATCCAGTTATCAATTTATTTGAGCTCGATGTTGTTGTGCACTACCAATGATGATCAATTATTTTATTTTTTCTTATGTTTTCATATGGTTTTTAATAATTCATCATTAGTTATGTCAATTTCAAATTTAATTTAAATTAATATATATTTCATGGACATGAAAGGCCATATGTTAATTTATTTTTATAATACTCGCGTTGGTGGAGAGGAAAAAGGAATGAGGTAAGTATTAAGAAAGGTGGGAATAGTTTATTAAGAAAGTTAATAAGAAAAGGAAGTAGTTATTAAGAAATAAATAAAATAGTTAAGCTTGAAAATAAGGTAGTTATTTCTATCATATTAAGGATTCCAAAAAATCTCCCATATATCAATTTCAATTAGTCATCATCGAAATTTTAAGTTTAAATAATATCATAAACCCCTTTCTAAACATGGTATTTTAAATGCTTCCAAATTGAGTGCAAACAAAGAAAGGAACGGTAGTTGAATATTTTTCAATGTTTTCTTCTTGATTTAAAATTCTACATTCCTCATAATTTTAATATTACTCAACCTATAATCACTATTTATTACACCAAGACTTTGAAAACTTGAGTTTTTTTTTTTAAAATTTTTATTTAATAATTCATTGTTCACGTTCAAATGCATTTATATTTCATTTTTTTATTCAACAATTATCATTTAAAGTTTAATGGCCTATTCAATAATACATTATTTATGTTTTCAAACACTACAATTGATATCCATAATTGCAAATTATAAAAAATTTAATTAACTTCATATGGGAAAAAAAAACTTTGATGTATTTTAAACCATTAAATCATACATTATTATATCCATACATTCCTGAGAACAAACATGTCAATTATGAGATTGAATTGTTTTTATATTTTTTTAAACTCATTTGGTGATTTTTGTTCTTTTTGAAAATATGACCAACTATAATAAAATAATCAATCTTGCATCTTGGACACTTTTAAATTTTCATGTTACTTATTACCATATCATCACTTCACACTACCAACAACTATTATAATATAAATTACTTGGGCTCCACATTGCTATGCATTACCACTAACGATTTTCCTTTTTATTACGTTCCCATATGATTATCGATAATTCATCATTATTTATGTCAATTTCAAATTGAATTTCAATTAATATAAATGTCATGGACATGAAAAGGCACATGTTAATTTGCCTTTTCATATGCATGTTGGTGAGTAAAGAAAGGGGTGAAATAGTTCTAATAATAAATGATAATTATTAGGAAAGGAGTGAGATAGTTATAAGGATAAAGCTTTTTTTTTGTTTTCAAAAATAATTGGAGGTGGTTATTAGGAAGAAAGTGAGGTAGTTAGGCTTGGAAACGATGTAGTTATACTTGGAAATGTTTTTGGAATTGTCCAAGGACAACCATACAAAGGATTATGCAAAATCAATAAGGAGCCTATGAAAGATTATAAAAATTCATCGATATATCAATTCTTTAAAATTCTCATCATTGGAATTATAAATCTATTAAATCATGTGAATTTTCTTACGTCCCATGAAATTGTTGTAGGTTTGCAACTTTCTAAATCAATGTATGTTATTAATTAAATTGAATTCAAAAGTTGATGAATGATTTGATGCCAAAAAAAATTTACAAAAAAAAAACCATGAAAATAAAGAAGGTGATTATTATAACCCTATGATCCCTTATGCCTTTCCACTAATTTTCATTGTCCACCTAGGACATAGAGAAGGAATAAACCCCCCTCACAAGGAACTTCCTAATCCAACCCCTTTTGTGAATTGGTTGCCCATATAGGGAGGCCTTTTAAAGGAATCATGGTCCACTTAAGTGGCAACATAAACAACCTTGTTGCAAATATTGGTTACAACCTTCTTCTACTACCTACTAACCAAAAACAACAAAAAAATACATACTCACACATTTGTTTTACTTCCTTTACAAACCATGGTTTTCACCACCCGACCATGAGCATGGAGGCAATTTTCTATACGATGTTCCTTCCTATCCATCTCCTATATTAGCAAAACGAAGTAACTTCTTCTAGCCTACTCTCTTTTTCTTCTCCACATTCTCCCCTTGTGCATGTTCCACCATAGCTAAGCTTTTAAGTGGTTGCCACATCCTAGGTAAATTCATTAATGCCACCTCTTGCTTCAAATTTTCATCGATAGTTCTTCATTTCCATCCATCGTCCACATTGTCTTCCTTTGGTCGATAACATTACTCCCCCTCCCAAAAAAGGTCATTGTCCTCAATGACAAAAATCAAGGAAATTAGCCTTAAATTTTGCTTCATTTTCCCAAGTTGTTTCATCAATACGACAATGTTTCCATTTTACTAACACCTCATTCCACATTCTATTTTGATGTTGGCACACCTCAATTTTTAGAATTTGTTCAGATTTTGTTAAGGTGTTCCCTTCATCTGAAATTTAAGGTAACTTAGGCAAGACATGAGAGGGGTTTGAACATATTTTTTTAGGAAATTAACATGGAATACATTGTGGATTCGCTAGGACTTTAGGAGATCCAATTGGTAGGCTACCTTTCCAAAAAATATTGTTATGATAAAGGGTCCATAAAATCTAAGGGATAATCTTTGGCATTTTTTAAGTTTTAGGCCACTTCGTTGAGACTTGACCCATAAAAAGACCCAATCATTCACCTCAAATTCTTGAGGGGTACAATTTTTATCTATATAAAATTTATCATGGTCTTGAACATTTTGCATACTCTCTTTGACCAATTTTAAAGTATGTTACATGGTGGCTATCATTTGATTAACTTCCTCCACTTTAAAGGTGGGTGTTGAAATAAAAAAGGGAATTAAACATTCATGACCATAAAGGCCATAAAATGGGTTGGTTTGAAAGGAGGAATGCCAACTTACATTGTAGGCATATTCCACCAAGAATAGGTATTGTTCCCATGTCGTTTGTTTATGCCCTACATAATTTCTTAACATATTTTCCAAAATAGGGTTAGTTCTTCCGATTTGGGCATCTGTTTCGAGTTGATATGCACTACTCACTTTTAATCTAATGCCCAATAGTTTGAGCAAGGTACCTCAAAATTGGTTTACAAATTTTCAATCCCAGTGACCAATTATTTGTTTTGGCAAACCTTGTAAATGAAAAAATTCACAAATAAATAGTTTTGCCACATCAATGGTTGACATAATGGATTTGGTAGGTATAAAATGGGCATGTTTTATGAATCGGTCAAAAACCACAAAATATGATCATGCCCTTTCTGGTTCTAAACAAACCCACTAAAAAATCCATGTTAATGCACTCCCACTTATTATTATGAACCCCCAATGGTTTTAGAAAGCTTGGGATTTTAATCTATTCAGCCTTAATTATTTGACACATAAAACATTTTTCTACATATTTTCATACATCCATTTTCATGCTTGGCCAAAAATAGTTTTTCTTTACGGCCATATAAGTCTTCTAAAATCCAAGGTGATTGGTTATTGGGATGTTACAACAATCATAAAACATTATCACATGAATGTTTTTTAAATGAGAGATACATACCCTAATGCCATAGCATGGAACCCCACCATCTAAAATGTATGCTTGATATATATTTTTAATTTCAAAGGCTTTTTGGTCTTTTTCAAGGTTTTCATAAGGTTCTTTGAACCATTGGTCTTAAGTATAATTTCTATTTATTTCTCACATCATGGTGTTTCTAACCATGTAAATGGCATTAGCCAAGGGACAACAAGAAAGGTCATCAACCACAACATTATTTTTGCCTTTCACATATTGCATTGATTAACTAAAATCAAATTGTTGTAAATTTTCCATTGTCTGTAGTTATAGATTTTTATTTTAGTTATTATAAGTAATTTGGGGTAAGTAAGTTTAAAACTAGTTCCAATGTGAATGGGATTCTAGTTTTTTTGTGTTCATGATAAGTAAGGATGGTGTGTGATCATAATCCAATTTTTTAGATTTTGAAACACATCATAGTTTTGTTGTGTTCTTGTTATGCAAAGAGTTTGTTGAGGTTTTTGTTGGTACTTATATTCTTGTGTTTTGTAGGTGAATAAAACTTTGAAATCTAGAAAATTGTAGTTGATTTAGCTCGACAGTGCTAGAGCTAAATTTGTGGTTGATTACATTTAATTCTTGGTTATTTTGTTTGCTACTACACAAGATTATGATGTTTGTTCTTTTGAACTTTGCTTGGGCATCAGGTGATGTAATTTTTTTATGTTATAAAGTTTTGCAACTCCTTAGAGAGTTGAACTCCATGGGGGCTTGGACCCCGAAGTTAGTTAGTTATTTATTTATTTATTTATTTTTCTTTTCTTTTCTCTCTCATTATCTCTCCCTTCTCTCCCCTCTCTTCCCCTTTTGATTCTTTCTCCTAATGAACATGAGTTAATGTTGTTGTTGGTGGAATGAAAGGAGTTATAGAGCTCTAGTGCATGAAATGAAAAAAAATGAAAAAAAGGAAGAGAAGAAGAAAGAGAAGGATGAAAAGTAGGTAAAACTTGTGACAAGAAGGGAGAACTTGCTATTGCAACTTGCTAAAAAGGGGGAAAATAAAACAAAGAAAAAAGAAAGGAAAAGGGGGGGATGAGGAGGAGTTGTTGTCACAACTTGTTGCTATTGTTGCAAGTTGCACAAGCCACGAATGTGAGCTCATGGTGGCCATCGTCATGAACTTCAACTCAGCCAAGGCTTGGGCCAAGCTAACGCAACTTGGGGTGCAACATTGCTTCACCCAATTAAGGCAAGGCCCAAGATAAGGGGGGGTTAAGGGGTCGAATTCAAACCTCCTTTGATCATATTTTTTCATTTATTTATTCTTTTTCTTTTTCTTTTTCAATTTTTGAACTTGAGGTTCAAGGCCCAAGGGAAGCTTGGGAAGTTTGGATGAAGGTTCAGGTCCAATCTGAACCTGCTATTTATTTTCATTTTTGAACCTAATAATTAAGTTCGACACCAATCCGAACTTAACATGTGTAAAGAAAAAGTTGTTTGGCAATTTTTTTTTTAAATTTAATATATATATTTTTGTAAATTCCAATTTTCATCCAAGTGGAGGGTCTTCATCCATAATTTGGATGTAAGATTTTTCGTTCAAGGATTTATCCTTTTATTTTTATTCTTATTTTTTTCATCCAAAATTGTATGAATTTTTTTCATCCATCTATGATTTTTAGTGGGCCATAACTTCCACAAATGAACTCAAATTTCAAGGATTTTCACGTCATTGGATTTGTCTTAACAAGCTCTACACAACAGTGGGCCTACAACCACTTTCGGAGATCATGATTTTGGGAGTCCAAAGACTAATTTTCCTATTATTGGGATTTATTTCACATAAAATCCCAAAAATTGATATCCCTGCATACGATGCTTATTTTGGATGTTGTCTTCACCATTACTCTTGTGGTGAAGGAGGCTATCATTTTAGAGGTTTTAGCTAGATTGGTGGAGGCTCATTTCCCAGCCCTTTTTTAGTGGTGTGGCAAGAAGTGTGCAGGGAGGTGTGAGGTGCGTAGGAAGGCACAAAAAATAAGAACAACGCATGGATGATTTACTTGTAAGTACTCCCGATATCGACAGGTGGTGGAGTGTCATGCCATCAAGCCGTGTCATTAACTTTTGAATTTATACATAACTATTTTTCTAAATCTTCGAACAAAACTTACAAGGGTGGCAACGTGTATGTGTTAAAAAGTTCTTGCCCCTTGTGTTGTGGGTTTTTGCACATGTTTCCTATGTCTGTGTTTGGGATTGTCAATTTTTTATCAAGGGGTATGGAAATCTATCAAGTTGTGTGCTTTTGGGCTACATCACAAAGCGAGCACAAGGTCATGTGGTGATCTCCTATAAATATGTGCATATTGTTCAATAAGAAACTTTGGATAAAAGGCTCTGAGCCTTTCCACGTGTGATGGTTGCAACATGCAATAAGCCCAAAGTTTGTAGTTAGTGTGGTTAATGGCTAGGTATGGGACAAGGTTACCACCTAGATTTGATTATTGAACAAGTCATTTTTTACCTTTGATTTTTCCCAAACATAAATAATAAGGTTTAGTGGTGAGTAGGTTGTACCTAGTGTTTGTCTTATTGTTGGGTGAGATCGGGTTAATGATCGATAGATTCGTGTTGGTGAGATAGGAGTAATGATCAGTGAGATCACATTTGTTGTTTTTAAGGTTGTGAAAGCCCCAAGTGCGTGTTTGGCCCCATATAACGTTTTTATAGATGTAGGTGCCCCAACCATATAGGTGTAACAACCCTAATCACCATTTTAATTTGGGGGATTTTAGGGTTATGGAAAGCCGCAATAAGTCAACATCCTTGTAAGATTAATTGAACCAATATAGGTGCAGCAATCCTGGTCACAATGGGGTTACAAGATTTCAAACTTACAAGATTCAGGGTAAGTTTAAGGTTTTCAGGGAAACCCAAATTAGGGTTAAGTTTCATCACGGACAAGTGTTAAGATTTAGATTCCAAAAATAGCTTTGCTAGAGGATTTACTAATCGAAGGGTGTAATTCCGACCACCCACTCCACCTACATTAACATATGAAGAAGATTCTTTAGATTTTAAGGTAAAACTACAATTGATAGTGTATGTACCACTTGTGTGGGACATGGAGGACATTTATGGCACCGCCCCATTGATTTTCGAAAGTAGTTGACACCATTGAACTAAATGATTTCGTTTGGGAGTTTAATACCTGGTGTGATATGTAGCAGCTACGGTATCCGCAACAATTTACACCTTTCTTAGCATGGAAATGTTTACTCCATCATCTAGAGGGACCGCCCATGGATGATTATCATGAGTTTGTGATGCCCATGAAGTTGACATTGAAGAAATTCCATACATTGCATGAGTTTTAGCATCAACCCTATGAGAGTTTGCGGGAGGCATACACACGAATGCGAAGGTTGATCAATGTGACCAAAGGGGTCAGAGAGGCCCAAGCTATCCAATTTTGGTATGGGATTTTATAAAAGGATCTAAGGCGATAAGTGCGAGACATAATTTTCACCCAACCTACCCAGCCCACATTGGCATTGGTTTTCTAGGTATTTGAGCACATTGAGCTCAACATGGTGGAGGAAAAGGTTGTTACCCTAGGGTTTAATAGGGAAACCCTACAACATACTCCTATTTCATTGACTCAATAGTCACGTGGTCAGGCATTGAGAATTCCACCACAAATAGGCAAGGGGCACAAACAAGAACCCAACAAGGGTTCCTCATCCTACACTGCTAAATAGGGGGGAGAGGATAAGTGTTGGAGGTGTGGTGGGCATCATTGGAAGAAGGATTATCCTAATACTCCTAAGGCGACCACCTCCTACCCCAATCCTAACCAATCTTGCTCCCATTGCAAGGTGTATGGCCATAATGTAAACCATTGCTTCACATTTCATCTGGAGTTACAACAAGGTCAATCCCAAATAGGAAATGTGGGGAAATCCCTAGGTTCTGGCAAGGGCCATAAGGTGAAAAGTGCAACTAATAAAGGGCTAGCCACCAAGTTAGTTCCAAACCAACCCAATGCAATGGAGGCACAATTTGCATGTTTGGAGGCATGAGTATGGCATCCAACATGGCGACACAAATGAAACCCATAACACATGTGCCAAGTGATTCTTCATCTCAAGGTTTCAACCTTGGATTTTTCCCAAGGTTGGATTTTCAAGGCCATTAGGTATAGATGAGATCAAATAAGGTATTCCTAATGATCATGGTTTAAGGGTAGCCGATGACAAAACCCTGGTTAGGGTTTCAACAACTACACTAATTACTAGGGCAAATGTCAGAATGCGAGAACCACTAAGTGCCAACAAAAAATTGGATGCTCAACGTGGAAAAGCCCAGCGCCACGTTTGTTTGCCATAATCCTTCGTGTTGATCAACACAGGTTGCACCTCGATGGACACATCCAACCCCAAAAGGGGATTGATTACAACCATTAGATTGTTCGGTTCCACTTCAAGAACTCAAACACCCAATAGTGTGTTGGGGGTGACCAGGTTGGCGTGCCAAAGACCATTGTTTTCCGCTACAACTTTGGCTATGCCTAATTTTTTACTAGCTACAATATTTTGAATGGTAATGACATTATGTGATGGTGTGGATACTATAGGGATGGTGGTTATAGTTGTCGAGGATTCTTAAGAAGTTTTATTCAGCCAACCACTAATCACTCAGATACTTATTGGTGACATACCTATCAACCATTTTCCTATTGACCTACCTATTGGTCCACTTGTCGATGGACTATTTATTAACAGAATACTTGTTGGCTAATCACCTATCGGGCAACCACCTATTATGGTTGTACCACTTTGGCATGTTGCAATAACCAAACTCCAAGAGCTTCCAACATGCCCACCCATCGATCAAACATGGGTTCTACCTAGTGTAGTGGTGGTGTGAAATAAAAAAGGTGTGTTTCAAATAAAGGGGGCTTCAGGACAATATTCCCAACCTTAGATGATATTATTGGATTCAAGAGCTCAACCTTTTATGTTGGGCAAAACAACATTAGAAGGTGTAGGGTTGACTAATCACTATGAGATAATATATGGTTTTATATTTGGGCTTGCAACTAGGTTTTCTAGTTGCAACAAACACTTGCAACTCATGGTATTTATATAGTCTTGAGTGTTATCAGACAAGTTGTAGTAGTTACAATGGATGCCTTATGTTGTATACAATATTATATATACAGTGCAACTCAAATGCAATTATATGCAATTTCTTTGCAACTAATTTCCACGTTAAATTCCCACACACATTCCATCATGGCATTTCATCCATTTGTCAATGAATGATGCATGTTAATACCTTTTTGCAACTTATTTATAACTATTTTACAACTAGTTTGACAAATATAATCTTTAAGTATTTCATTCATCCATTTGATGTGAATGGATTCTATCCCAATCCTTTGCAAGTTATTTATAACTATTTTACAACTAGCTTAACAAATATATTCCTTTATTATTTCACTCATCCATTTGATAAGCAAATTTTAAATATCCTTATCTTTTGCAACTTATTTACAACTATTTTATAACTAATCTAACACATATATTCTTTAATTATTTCATTCATTCATTTGAACAATGAATTTTGTTCCGATCCTTTGCAACTAACTTACAACTAAAGATGAAATGAAAATTAAAAAATTAATGACTAATTTGCAATAGGTGCTTAAAGTTGGGTTTCAAAACAATTGTATGGTAGTTGATTTTAGTAGTTATAAACAATTAAATTGCAACTTATAATGCAATTATCATGACTTCACACAACCATTATCACGTTGTTATAATTATAATAGATATTGTTGAATTACGTTGAACATCATTATTTATAAACATGAAATGGATTTGAACTTTAAATACATTTACATTCCATGTTGAAGAATACATTATAAAAAATATATAAAATGTTTTTTTATCAAAAGACAATTTAACTATGTATCTAAATATAATGCCCAAATTATATAAAACAAACATTTTTCTCTATTTAAACAAAAGGTTAGATCATTAAAATCATGACCCAAAATAATCAAATATTGTCATTTAAAACACTATGTTTCATAAATGAATGTTTTTCCTATTTTTGTTGAAATGGAGCTTGAGCCATGCAATTTATTCAATGCACCTTATTTTTTTGAAATTTCTCATGTTATGATATTTAGTTACACATGGGAAATGAAATCATTAGCATATAAAAAATATGTAAATAATCCCTTCAACTTGAATAAAATTAGTTTACAGCAATATAGCCACTAACACGCAATTTATTTGTCACTAAATTGAAACATATAGAACATTGATATAAATTAAACTATAATTTGTACACTTGCAAATATAATCAAATATTATGCTTATAATGAGGTAAATTGAATTATGGTTTTAAGTACTTTTTAAAAAATCTTACCTTGTATACATAATTTTGATGTTGATGGATTGAAACATAATGAAAGTCAAGCGTTATAATATAAAAACAACAAAAGTAAGAATGTTCAATATCCAAAAGTAAAAGCACAAACTTTCAACATCTAAAACTAAAAGTAGAAACTTTGAACATCCAAGAGTAAAAATAATAATATTTAACATTTAAAAGTAAAAGTAAAAACCTTCAACATCCAATAGTATGGGCAAAAACCTTCAACATTCAAAAGAAACAATAAAAACCTTCAACATTCAAAAACAAAAACAAAAACCTTCAACCTTTCTAAGAGAAAATACAAGAGCCTTCAACTTCCAAGAGTAAAAACAAGGACCTTCAACCTCCAAGAGAAAAAATAAAAGCCTTCAACCTCTTTAAGAGCAAAAATAATAACCTTTAACCTCTAAAAGCAAAAAAAAAAACCCTTCAATTTCCAAGTTATTTAAATAAATAACATAAATTATAATAACCTTTTAACTTTAGTTTTAAACTAAACAAACAAAAATAATTTTAATTATAACACATGGTATGAAAATTGCATCACCAAAAGACTAGGAAATACACAAAATGTTTGAATAGAAAGATTTTTAAAAATATGCCATTTGTCACTTGCTTAAGGGTTTCCCACCCAAATTTCATATTTTTAAATTTCAAATTTGAAGTTGAAATATAGTTGCATATTAGTGCAAACAAGTTGAAATATCATATATATTGGGCAATGGAAATGTATACACATGGCATGATTAATGTGTTACTTAAGGTCATACATTTGTTGTAAAATACTCATTGAATGGTAATTAAATTTATCCTAGTTGTGATGTAGTTGTTACATGCAACTAAAATGCAACTTGTCAACAAAGTCAAACATGGTTGATTACAACTACATATACAGTGTGTACATTGTGTAATGTATAAATATACATCTTGTAATTAATTTACAACTATAATACAACTCGATTTTCTAACATGGCATTTTATTTATTAATTTGTCACATTTCCATGGGACAATTGTAATGCAGTTATATATTAGTTATTTTGGAGCTCTAGTTTCAAGGTAGTATAATTGTCATGAACATAATTTCTCACAATGAATGTTGAATTGGAGCCATCCCTATACTAGATTTTGACATCAATGGTTGGGTCAAAGAAAGTTTTGGGGATAACCAAACATGAGGTCCTCATTCAGGTTAATCCCGTAAGACCTATAGATTATACCACAATCTGTGTTAAGGCAATGGTTATGTAGGCTACATCATATGATGTGTTGGTTGGGGGAACAATTTTGTATCCCTTGGGAGTCACCTTAAAGTTTTGGGAGGAAACTGCTTATTATTGACTAAGATGGTAGACAAGAGATAGCCGTAAGGCTTTTCTGCCAGTCACCTTCATTAGGGGGCATGTAAGAAAATCTAACAATTTGACAATGTTAATAGGATTTTCAAGGCTTCCACATGTTTTTGATTTGGTGGAAGGCAATATCCATGCTATGGATAGCCCCCTTATTCATGAGTTGGACATGCCAAGTGCCCAAGTTGGGCCATTTATTCAAGGGTCATCACATGATCCTCCACCATCATGGGGAACGTTATCAAAGCTTTAGGCATCAGCTAGACATTATATTCATTAGGCTTGGCACACTTTGTCGTCACCAAGCCTACATGTACCTATAGATCCAAGCCATGGACCACATGGTTTACGAGCTTTAAATTCTAGGGTTATTCGGTGGCATCTTTTCAAGGATTGGATTTTCCTGGTATAACTTTTTAGAGGCATTAGTTCCAGCCTTGTAGCGATCCTTCAATCCAACATTAGGGTTTGCCGATACTATTATGTGGAAACGGATCTTCAAACCCAACAAGCCTCCATGCACCATATTACGTGACAACAACATCTTGAGTCGTTGCCTACATCAATGATCTAGGGTTACCAACATGGCTTACCAAACAACATCACATCACTAAGAATATAGGATTTGGACAAGTTGGACCAATGGATCTGGTCATATTATGACGGTCGTGTTAGGGTTTATCACAAGCTGACATAAGTCAGGGACTTTCAAACACTAGATTAGGGTTATTCTAGGAGTTGACTTGGGTGTTGCAATATTTATAGACCTTTTAGTTGCATTCATGTGCATGTGTTGGAAAATGTCCCACCTTTGGGGGATTATTAGCTAGTTGTATTGGTAGCATGGCAACAAATTAGGGCTTGGATTGAAGAACTAGTGCTAGTGGATGTTGTAGTAGTTAGTTCACATGGCCATTGCTTTCAATGGCTATGGATTAGCCTAGCTTCACCAAAGGTATTTTAAAGTGCATATCAATTCATTCTAAGGTCACCCACATGCTTAGTGAATGACATTTTGGATCCAAGACAACATTCTTTTACCGTTCAACATGATGATCAACCACCTTTGGCTATGGTCAACATGGTTGGCTTACCTCAAGCATCATTATGTATTTTTTTGAGTTTTTTGCATTTTCACACATTTTAGGATGGTGGTCCAAGCATGATTTAGGATGCCAACTGACCCAAGATGGAAGAACCTAGTGTTGATGAGCAAGAGCGAACTATGGGATTTCACACAAACACCACAATAGTGTGAGGGATTTCCAAAAGTGCTTATAGACAAATATTAGGACATGTTATGGATCTTACTTGTCTCACATGGATCTTTAATCTTTGTTGGGTTGAACATGTCTGATTTGCATAGTCTTTCCCACCCACCCACCCTTCGTCTACTTTTGTTGCACCTACATCTAGGTTAGCTATGTTGGTGTAAAGGGGGGCGTCATCCTTGGCATTTATGGGATCACAAATTTATGGGTAATAGGAAGGAGGTTTTTTATGTGGGGGCACTAGGGCATTTGGGTGTTATGCCACCTTTTGCATAACAATCATAGGTTTTGCCTTCAACCTCAGGTGTTGGGGATGTTCCATCATTTTAGCCCAAGGTACAAATGATTATAGAAATATGGGAACCATATATCAGTCCCACAGTTACATGAGATGAGGTGTAAGAAATATGATGGCTATTGCAAGATCATGTTGGTTGTTTTGATTTCAATTTGAAATAATTCGGACAATTGAAAAGACATGAAGTCCAAATTGTATTGGAAGATGATAATCCTATTTTCAAACAACCTTATAGGTTGAGTGAAATGGAAAGGGCCTTGGTCTAGGCTCGAACAATATAATTGTTGGATACAAGTTTGGTGGAACTATTGAGAGGTCAATATGCTTCAACCATAGTGATGCCGACCAAGGAAAATATTTTTGGCAATTGGATGAAGTGGCACATGTGTGGGGATTATCACCCAATGAACAAGCGCATGTGTTCGAACAAATATACCATGCCCCTACTAGAGAAATCTTTGATGCCCTTGGTTAGGCCAAGGTTTTCAATACCTTTGACTTGAGATATGGTTACCATTAGTTGTAATTAAAGGAAAATACAAGGTCAAAACAACATTTTGGGAATCGATATTCATGGGAATGATTGTTTGTACCAATGGTGGTTTTTGCCATTTGGTTTGAAGAATGTTCTTTTAGAATTTTAAAGGGTGATGGATCAGATGTTGGTAGGACTTGGTTTTGCCAAGTGCTCCATTGATGACATTATTGTTTTCAACCCGCACATCAAAAGATCATAGGCATCATCTATAGGAGGTATTCAAAAGACTTAAAAATCATAACATTAAGCTTCATCCAAACAAGTGTTAGTTTTTCTAAACACATGTGGAATACTAGGGTCACATGATTTATCTATGTAGATTGGGGGTACAAAAGGCCAAGGTTGAGGCCATTTCACATGTGCCCTAGTCAATAGATGTAAATTGGTTACGAACTTTCATAGGTTTGTGTAATTATTACAAGAGGTTTGTCAAAGGTTTTAGCAACATTGTTAAACCTTTGACCATGTTGACACATATCAATCAGGAGTATGTTTGGGGTGAGGAGTAAGAACATGCATTTTAGGAATTGAAAGCCTACTTTTTCTTAGTCCTGATCTTGAAGCAACCCATTTGTAAACAACCTTATTAATTGTATATTGATTAGAATACCTTAGGGCTAGGAGCTATGCTTACCCAACTAGATGATGATGGTCAAGAGTTTGTGGTGGTATATGTCGATTGGTCCAACAACAAAATAAAGGTGAAATATAGTTTGTATGAGGGGGAATGTTTTGTTGTTGTTTGGGCAGTTTTTTCTTTCTAGTGTTATTTGTATAATAGCCCATTTACTTTGGTTACCAATCACCAACCCTTGAAGTTTTTGATGGAATCAAATCAATTCTCAAGCAAGTTGGCCAAGTGGGCATTTATCCTACAAGAGTATATTTTTATATTATTCATAGGGCTAGTAGGGTTAATTAGGATGCCAATGGGTTGGGTCGGAACCCAAGTTCTAGTGAAGAGGATACCACATGTGCCAAGTGGCATGGAGAGGTGGATTTGGAAGCTATATTAGGATGGCATGCTTTTGCATACTTGCGTACTTTGTTGGGGTGTTATGGGGATGTACCCCAAGGCAACATGGATGGTGGGAATTCCCAGAATGATAATGATGAACTAGAAGGCAATAATGCCCTGGACATCCATCTAGATTTACATGTTATGGCATATCTATAGACATGTGAAGTTTTGATGGGATTGACACCCAAGGAGTGGGATCATGTTGTCCATAGGGCAAAAAGGTTCCGACAAGAAGGTAATTCCTTATCATGGGCGTGGATAAATGGGTGAGTATGGATAGTACCACGCCCAAAGCACTCTGAGGGCCTTGTATGACATGTTCATGAAGAGTTGGGCCATTTCGGGGTTCAACAAACCTACAGTTTGCTCCATGCATAATATTAATGGCCTGGGATGCAACTATAGGTTTAGTAGTTTTTTTTTCAGTGTGTGGTGTGTGATCAAGTATGGACATCATTCAACACACTGACAACCCAGCTACAACCTTTACCAATTATGGGGTTGGGTTATTAATGGAACTTGGATTTTGTCAGCCCATTGAATTTGACATTGTGATATCATCGCTATGTTTTGGTTATGATCAAGCACTTCTCCAAGTGGTTGGAATGGTGCCATTGCTATATCGTAATAATGAAAGAACTGCATATGCATTTCTAAATAAAATGCTCAACAAGTTTGGTGTTTTAGTCGAAATTTTCACTGACCAAGATATGAAATTCTAAAGGATTTATAAGATTTGTGTGAAAATGCATTGATAAATCATCGGACTATTTCACAAGATCATTATAAGGTAGATGGATTGGCCGAACAAATGGTGTAAACAATGAAATGAGGATTGCGGAAGTATGGCCTTCAAAAAGGCCACACTTGAGATTGGGACTTGCAATTACCATGGTTGGCCATGGGATATAAGTTTAGTTGGCATGCCTCATTGGCATATTTTTCACCATACTTTATATTATTCAGTTAGGATCATGATCTACTAACCTTTATTCAATTCAATGTTATGACTTTGATTAATTTCAATGATCCTTCAATGTGGGTTCAAGCATGTGAGTAGTGGGTTGTTTTGTTCAAGCGGGCAATGCCTATGGTTATGGAAAAAAATTTAATTGCTTAGCATCGACATATTATTTGATATGCCATGATTTGTGGAAGAGGTTATCAACTTTGGGTTCATAGGTTTGAACCAAGGAATTATATTTACATTGGATGTGATTGCAAGTCATGTGATTTTGCATGTTTGAAAGGTCCTACCTTTCGGAATGTTATTGTTGGAAAGATGAGATGGTTAAACATGGAAAGACCATGTGTGTAATTGTGCACCATGTCATCTTCCCAATGTGGATGGTTAGATTGAACCATCCTTTGTCGTTACATATGTTGGTTTATGGTGTATGTTGTGTGGGTAGTCCATAAGAATTGCCACTATGTTGGTTTGTGTTCGGTGTTCAAGAGGATGGCACATGGCATGTTTGATACCACCCTTGGACCAAGTACTGGTTGGCAAATGGTTTTGCCTTCGGTGCATCTAGTAGATGTGGTTCCCATAATTACATAGTAGGACTAGTCTAAGATTTTTCCCCAGGATGTTTCAACATTGGTTGAAGATTTGAAAGATTCCATATAGGAGACTAACAATGGGGTTCACATTTGCATTCAGCTTAATGATCCTTTTACCTTGGAATTGAAGGATTCACTTTATTGGATTACTAGTAGTAATTTTATAATGTTATCTAACTTCAAAGGACTTCAACCTTAGATAACGGGGTGGTTTGGATGTGGTGTACAAGTTAAGGTATTTTTATGTTATGTGTTGTGAGTATGGTGACAACGATAGTTGTAGGCACTGACCTTGGAACGCACGACACCACCCATGATGCACTCCCAAGCTCCTTGATGGACTCAACTACAAGTCCAAAGGTGAAAACATCGAAAGAAAAAGGAGTTGGGGCACGTTCCTTGGCTTGTAACATTTTGGGGGTAAGGGGCATGCTTAAGCTTTGGGATGGGGACTAAGAAGATTGACAAGAAATTCAATTACTCACATGGACTTGCACAAACCAAACAATAAGTTGGTTAGTGTCTAGCTGTAACATTTTTGATGCATAGACAAACCACATGCAAACACAGATTCACAAGATTCACCACAACTCGGACTTGGGGGAAGCCACCACCTTCCCCTTTATAGTATTCTATGTGCCTGGTCATAGGGCCATCAATCAAATGACATTTTGTCTGGGACTCCCAAGTGGGAGTTCCGAAATTCCCAAAATTGGGACTCCTGCAACTTTGGAGTCCCATAACTTTGTGTGCAAACCTCCGATTAAAGTGAGTTCTAAAGCAAAGTTGTAGCCTTTCTCAAGAGTTCTCCAATGGTATGTTGAACGCCAGTTGCACGCAAGGAAATTCGGGCGATTTTGTGACTTTTAGTGGTCGAAAGTCAAATTGGCAATTTCACTTCTGGCCCTTCTTTCGGTCAAAACTTGTGTTTTAAGTGCCCAAATGGGTCATGCAAGCCCAATTTAGACATCTAAGTTTCAAGATCTTTTTAATGATATAAGGAAAACTTCAATTTAATGGGTTTTGACCCCTGCAATTGTTCTCTAAGGACTCATGAATCCATCGAGATTCCAATTCCCAAAGTGGGAGCTCATTTGGGAGTGTGGGGGTTCATTCCTTCACACTCTTCCACAGTCTTGGGAGCATGAAATGTGACTCCCAGGCTTCACTTTTGGCTCACCCCTTCGCAAGCCCTTGCCTTGGTCGCTAGTCCAAGGTTAGGGTTGCGACAACCCACCTACATTACCTCCTACTTAAATTAAGTTGGGTGGTTAGATATTTTAAACTTTCATGGTTAGTTTCAATTATGAACTTTGTTCTTAACAAATAATGCTTCCAAATTTTCAAGGCATGGATTATAACCAACATCTCCTTTTCATGGGTGGGGTAGGTCAGTTATGTAAGATTCAACTTTCTAGATTCATAGGCAATTATTTGCCCTTTTTTGCATTAACACTCCACCTATGGCTAGATCACTAGCATTGGTGCATAATACTATCCCACCTATCTTGGGATTAATAACTCTCAATATTGGAATAGAGGTTATGGCATTTTTTAGGTTTCACAAAATTTGTTCACCGTTAGGGTTCCATTGGATACTTTGAGAGTTGTTTTCCCTTTAACATATCAATGAAAGGTCCTATAATTCGGGCAATTTTTTTCACAAAACATTTATAATAAATGGACAAACCCAATAAGCTTCTCATTTTTGTTTTATTTTTAGGGGTTGGCCCCTCAACCACAATCTTGGTATTTCTAAAATTAGTTACTATTCCCTTGTTTGAAACATGTCCAAAGTAGTCTACCTAGGATACACAAAATTCGCATTTGCTCATTTTTGGCATATAATTGGTTGTTTCTCAATATTGCAAATATAGTCCTTAAAATGGTCCAAATGTTCTGTTCTAGATTTGGAATAAATAAAATTGTCATCCATAAACACTAGCACAAACCTTCTTAGGTACTTATAAAATGAGGAGATCATTAATGTCATAAATGTGGTTAGGGTGTTAGTTAGTCCAAATGGCATCATCATAAATTCATAATGCCCATAACTAGTTATAAATCCCCTTTAAAGAACATCTTGATCCTTCACATAGATAAGATGGTAGCCACTTTGTAAATGTATTTTGGAAAGGATCATGGTTCCATGCAAATGATCAAGAAGATCATCAATTCCAAGTAACATAAATTTATTTTTAATAATAAGTTTGTTCAATTTTCTATAATCCACACAAAGTCTCAAAGTCCCATCTTTCTTTTTCATGAATAAGACATGAGCACCCCAAGGGGATTTATTGTGCTTTATATACCCCTTGTTTGTTAAATCATTTAATTTTTGTTCCAAATTTCCATATTTAGCAAAAGGTAGTTGGTAAAGGGCTCTAAAGACAAGCTTTGCATCTGACATTAAGTCAATTGCATGGTTAATTTCCTTGGCTGGTGGTAAGCCAAGTAAATTTGCAAGGAAAACATCCAAATATTCTTCTAAAAGTTTCCCCACCATTTCATTCATACCATTCCCATTAACATGCTTGTTTAATGGTTTGTGCAGACTTATGGTGAATAATTTTGAGTCCATTTGCACACATTTAAAATTTTTTTTGGGAGAAAGTAAAAAGTTATCAAGTAAGGTTTGCATATTTATAAGTTCAAAGATGGAACCATGAAGTTTTGTGTCGTAGCCCAATCCACATTTGCATATAACATGCATCGTCCAACCACTGCACGTTTAAAATGACATCATAAACATTTCCCAACCAAACTTGAAAATAAGTGCAAGTCTCTAATCCTAAAAATTTTACCAACACATCTTTCATGAAAAAAATTGTGTTCTGGACTTGACCATTAGGTAATAAAATCCTAAATGGATCCATGGTTCCAATGGGATGGCCCAAGCTAGTAGCAAAAACCTCAAACATTAAATTGTGGGTATTATTAGCATCCACCAACAATGTAGGCTTCCCAACAATTATAGTAGTCTCCCGCTTAAATACGTAACTTGAACCTGCGCAGTTTGTGCATACTTAGCTGGTAGGTGCGTACTTTAGATTTGTCGTTCCCAAATTGCTTGTGTTTCGCTATAATGTCGAAAAAACCAAACGAAAAGTGTCTCAATGAACATCAACACTGCAAAATCATTTCGAAGCTAAGCAAAACGAATGCTATGAGTAAAAGGGCTCTAGCCTAAGAGTACAACGTTAATGAAGGTGCCATTCGAAAGGTGTGGGACAACTGGGAGGCGATGCTAGAACAGTCTTGTTGTATGAAGAAACTAAAAAGAAGACATTTCAAGCTTCCGTTGGACAATTTACTGAGCTTGAAGACATGCTTTACATTTGGATTGATAGCATGCGCCGTGCCAAATTGCTTATCCTGGCATCTTTTGCCATAGCCAAAGCGAAAAGCATTGCTTCCAATCTTTCCATTCTGGAATTTGATTTTAAGGCATCTTGGCAATGGTTAAGTTGATTTAGAGTGCGCCGTGGATTGCAAAAGATGCTCCTTCATGGAGAGGGAGCAAAAGTCAACAAGAACTATCCTTAATTGCTGGTAGCTTTAGAAGAACGTTACAAGATTATTGCGCAATATGACCCAGAAAATGTCTACAATATGGATGAGACTGGCTTGTTTTTTCAATTACTTTCGAGATATAGCTTCCTTATGCCCAACGAGGACATATCAACCACCAGAGGCAAAAAGAAAGCCAAAGATCGAGTTTATCTTATTGTATGTGCCAACGCATCTGGAATGCACAAAATTCCCCTTGCATTGATCGGGAAACCGAAAGAACTAGCTTGTATTAAGGACAAGCAATGGCCCATTCCTTATTTCAATCAAGCGAAAACTTGGATGGATGTAGGAACCTGATGGAAATGGTTCAATGAAGTGTTTTATCCAGAAGTGAAAAAGCGAACCGGACGTCACATTCTATTGCTGATGGATAATGCTTCGGGACATTTTGAAGCATTTGAACGCAATAACATTCAAATAGTTTTCTTTCCCCCAAATTGTACAAGCTGGAAATAACTTTGTGATATGGGAATAATCGCAGCTTTGAAAAAGCGATGCAAATATCTGGATCTCAAGGATGTCCTTGATTTCTACGAATTCGATGATGAGGCGAAAAATCGAAAGAAAGATCAAGGGCCAAGATTGTGCCGAAGAGCTGCAGGAGTTCTTTACAGAAATCCAACGCACTTGCTCAATGTTGCGAATTATGTGAAAGACGCTTGGGATTCTAGTTCCCAAACCTCTAATAAAAAATGTTTTCATCAAGGCATAATTAATGAATTCAGAGCCAAAATTGGAGGCTAGTAACGAAGTTGACAACTTATGCACCGAATTCTCCAAAGCCATGGAATTTTTAAATTTGTCTGTCGATCCATCAAAGCTGGAAAAATTCGTTCATATTGACGATGAGGACAATGAAGAATATGCAACTGCTGTATTGGAAGATGTTGAAGAGCTTTTGGAGACGATGACGATTGTTGAAACAACGATGGATGATGATGGCGATGTTAACATTCAAGAACTGAATGTTGGTTTAGGAAATGGAGTTATATTCCAGGGTTTTGACTATCTTTATAAGCAGGTTCTCGACATCGAGGATTAGCTGCTTTGCCCTGAAGTTCAAACAGAAGCAGAGGAAACATTCAATGACCTTAAAAAATCATTTAAATCATTTCAGAGCAAGATCCGAACGGCCAGCCTCAAAGCCAAATGCAAAAAACTTCAAAATTTATGCCAAATGATGATTCATGACATGTTCAACTAATAAATCTTGAACCTTAATTTTTTTGCCAAAAAATGCGTACTTAATCAGGATGCGTATTTAAGTGGGAGACTACTGTACCCACGCAATGCAGATCACAGTAAGGTTATGTGCCACCATTCATTCCAATATGGCAATCAACACTTCAATAGGCCCCTTGTCTTTTGCCCGATGGTTTTTTGTTTTTCAGCCTTCCTTAAGGGCTATTAGACCAAGGGCTGCTTCTTGGCAAGGCCTTTTTGGGCATTGGAAAGATCGATGCCCAGATTCATGGTAGGAAGAACACAAGCCTTTTGTGTTTATGGTCTTTTTGTTCTTTATCATTAAACCTAGGTGGGGTTCTTTGATGTTGGACCCACCCTTGGCTGGGGTTTCCAAACCTTTTGCAACTTTTTCCATTTTCCTCAATGGGCCTGAATATTGGGGGTACTAATTATGCCCTAAATGTTATGTCCATGTTTCCAAATGGTTGCCTGTAAATTTTATTCTAGGTCTCAAAGTTTATAAGCTTTAGAAAGAGTCTTGGGATTGTAGGCCTTAACCATAAACTTAATATGGTCATCTAGCCGATTCACAAAAATTCACACCCTATCTAGTTCCCCTATGGAAAGGAAGTAAATGATTTGTGCGTTAAACTTCCATTTATAATCTATTATGGCCATCCAATTTTGCTTTAGTTGAATTAGTTCCTCTTTCATACGGGTAGAATAATCTTTCAACATATACCAGGTAGTAAATATTTGCTTAAATTATGCCCAAGTTTTCATTGGTGGTTGGTCGTGGGCTTCATGATTTGTTTTCATTTATCCCCACCATACTTTGGCCTTACCTTGTAACATCACTGTGGCTATCCTAATTTGTTTCACCTTTTTGTGGTCTCACCAAACAATTCCTCTAAAGTCTCCAGGGAGGACATAACATCTTCAAGGGTCGTATTATTCTTGCTATGAAAATTTGAAGGTTTAGCCATCTTACAAATATCCTTCCAACATTTGGCTTCTTGTCGTTCCTTAGAAGTTTCAGGTTCAAAATTAAGCTCCAAATCATGTTTGCAAGGCCAACATTCTTGCTTTACCACCATTTCATGATTGGTTAACGCCCTAAGAAGCTTCACTCGCACTATGGAGGCCAAGGCATCATGAGTAACATTGTCAATCCCAAGTACAAACACCTCCAATCAAGCTTTGGGGCTCCCTATTTTTACCAACAATATTTGACTCCCAAAAGGGTTTTCATTATCTCGATCATTAGACATAACTATCCTTTACTCAAAGCAATGTAGGACTATTTTTTAAAAGTTAATAAATAAACCGATAGGAAGCTAGGTCTTCTTAGTAAGCAAGAGAAAACCTTGTCGACCAATTCTGCCATTAAACTAGACTTGGGGTTACCAACAACTTTTCTATAAGGTCTGTTGTGGTTCACTTTGTAGAAAACAAAAAAAGAAAAAGAAAACTATTGCTAAGGTTTTGAAACTAGCAAAAGACGGGGTCTCCAAGGTTTTTACTTGCTCTGATACCAAATATTACAACCTTTTGATCCTTCTCACTTTTCTCTAATGTGACACAGAGAAGGAAGTAAACCCCCCTCACAAACAACTTCCTAATCCAACCCCTTTTGTGGACTGGTTGTTCAAACTTAGAGGCCTTCTAAGGAAATCATGGTCCACTTCACTGGCAGCACAAACAACCCTATTGCAAATACTGGTTACAACCCTCTTTTGCTACCTACTACTCGGAAACAACAAAAATTTCACACACCGGCTTTATTGCTTTTACAAACCATGTACATCAAGGGACAATTTTCACCACCCAATAGTGAGCATGGAAGCGTTTTTCTCTACAACACTCCTTCCTATCCATCTCTTATCTTATATATAAATTCAGGTAGTCTGTGCGTCTGTCTGTCTGACACGACAATTCTGCATTTTAATTCACTGGCAGAACCGGCCTAACCCGGAGCTCGGGTACAGGCCGACTGGGTCGGCGTATTGTCTATCGAGCTCCTAAAACCCTGATCATTTTTAAAATTGTCCCCCCAGTTCCGAGGGCCCAAAACTATTCAGAATCTCAATCACACACTTTTACTTCTTTACTTATCGAGTCCCGAGTCCTGAGTCCCGACCAATCCAGGTCCCAAGTCCCAATGCCCAAGCTTCAAAGACCCGATCGATAAAAAAAAACCTAGCTCGAGCTGGGCGGCGCCCAGGTGTGTGGAACCACGGGAGTAAATATTAAACCGGGTCGGTGACGAAGCCCGGTCTCCCCACGAAGACCCGGGTTCTGGGCCATAAACCAAGCTCTTTGCCACGGGTGGACCGGAACATGGCCCGTGTGTTTCCAAGGCTGTCGCCGACACTGGCCCGGGTACTTGAGCTCGGTCGTCTCTCTCCTTTCTCTCTGTAGCTCAAGAAGGGAAGGGGCTGGCACGTTGCGTTCGTGCCTCACAGTGTCCAAAGGTCACGGGTACCCACTAGTATTAGCAAATAGAAATAACTTTTTTCTAGCCTACCTTCTTTTTCTTCTCTACCTTCTCCCTCGTGCATGTTCCATTGTAGCTAATCTTTTAAGTGGTTGCCACAT
>Ga0209208_10001447_pt1 | contig 33511 bp, 21 predicted proteins | sample S1TSphfallax_3_FD_187694 | JGI IMG/M metagenome (GOLD analysis project Ga0209208, IMG submission 187694) | Host-associated microbial communities from peat moss isolated from Minnesota, USA - S1T2_Fd - Sphagnum fallax MG (SPAdes) (version 2) | ecosystem: Host-associated > Plants > Peat moss >...
AAAAAAAAAAAAAAAAAAAAACGTTTTGTAACTTGGAAAGTTTATTTTTCTTCTTGTTAGTTTTTCATTACTCCTTTCTTTTGCACTTCAAAGATGATTATAGGATATTTTAAATATTTATGATTATTTGATGAAAATATTATTTTAATATTATTATCTAGCTTAAATTAATAATTAACTTAGGATGTTTATATACTTGTAGGTTACTAGTGTAGCCTATTTAAATTAATATTTTAACATAAATAATAAAATAAAACCTATTGAGTATATATACATATAATTGATTATCACTATAATTAGAATAAATGTTTAATTAATAATTACGATTATTTATAATGAATTTTAATATTATCATATTAATTGATTTTGAAAAAAAAATCAAATTTACATTTTCTGAAAAAAATTCCAAAATAAAATAAAATAAAACATCTTTAAACCATGGTTTAATTTAATTTAATTTAGCACAATTTAGCCTAACTTAATTTAACCATTGTTAATTTTAACTTAATTTAGTTTAGCCATACATATTTTAACCTAACTGAATTGAACCATATTTATTTTATCCTAATTTAATTTATCTTAATTTAGTTTAGCCATAAATATTATAGCCTAACTTAATTTAACCATAATTAATTTGCCCTAATTTAATTTAACCATATTTATTTTAGCCTAATTTAATTTAGCTTAATTTAGTTTAGCCATAATTAATATAATATAATATAATATAACCTAACTTGATTCAACCATAATTAGTTTGACCTAATTTAATTTAACCATATTTAATTTAACTTAATCTAATTTAGCCATGGTTAATTTAACTTGATTTAATTTAGCTTAATTTAAATTAACCATAATTAGTTCAGCCTAACTTAATTAACCATGGTTATTTAAACCTAGGTTAGTTTAGGCTAGCCTAAGTTAACATGGGGTTAACTTAGTACTAGAGGTACATAACACTATTGTATATAACCTATGTAAATATATTAAGTATAATAATTTAAGTATGTATAAGTTTAGGCCATTATTTTTATGACACGTGTCCATGTTGTATAGATTTAGTTACATGTTGGTTGCACACACAACCGTATGGCCCAAAAATTATACAATACCAAATTTGTAGTTGCAAATATGACCAAGATAGTTGCAAACGACAATTAGTTGCATGCCAATTGCATAGTGACTGGTTGTAAATGACAAGATTTTTAGTAGTGTTATGTTTTCGTTGTTTTTTTCTTATTGTCATTGTAGAGAATGGCGATGGGATACGACCATAGCAGCCACGAGCAAGTAAAGGACGAAAGTGTTGTTGCGATAGCTTGGCCATGGAGCATGTATATGGATATCTAGAAAACCAGCAAACCTTCCCCCCACATAACCTAGTGAGTACTTTATTATTGTGTTTTTTCTCCAACCAAACAAAAGGAAGCACAAAAAAAAAAAAACAAAGATTCATGAAACAAATGTTCTCAAACTATCCTTTTGTGGAAAAGCTTGTTCTTCTTTAACTCAAGCATAATATTGTATTGGTCGATAGGTTTTTAGACTTGTTTGTGACCTGAACAACATCCGTCACATGCAAGTACAAAGTTCTAGGTTTTGATTCCTTGAAGCAGTCGTTCTTGAACATAGTTTGATTCCCAATTGTTTGTTTTTACTTTACATAAACATGTGTGTTGCAAAGTTTTGGTCTAGAGCGATTGTTGAATGTTGTTTTGTTTTTCTATTTGTTTGTGATAACATTTTATTTTTCTTTTGACATATCCAATCTAATTTGAAGTATTCTAATGGTGATTCTAATGCCATCACCATTAGGAAACATGATTACAAAACATTAGAACCCAAGTAGTTTTTTAACGACACCATCTTTGAATTTTATTTGAAGTAAGTACACATCCAAAGACTTTACTCTATTTTATTTAAATCTTAGAAAACATTGAATTTCTACTTTCTTTATTCAAATGTCAGAAAACAATGAATCATATTATTTCAGGTACTTGCAAAGATAACATTCCGATTCATGATTTTACATTTTCAACTATTTTTTCTACTTCAAACTCGTTCAATGCAAGGAACAGAATGTAGATTTTGCAACTTTGCAAAAATGGAGTCATGGTATGGATTTGCTTTTCACAAATTGCATCGTGATTCCGATCAATCACAACAAACATTGGAGTGTGGTCATCACCCCACATCTCGAGAGTCTAGGGTAGGATGACAAGATGCAAACATCATGCATTCTACACTTAGATTCCTTGGAGGGTGGTCGTAGACAAGTAGACCACCATGCTTAAACATGTATGCAGGAGGTTTGGATTCGAAAAGCTTCTAAATAACTACTAATAATTTCAAGCCTTGAAACTTTCCAAGTTTGGTAAGTGCATAAACATCCATTGGACTATTTTGTGCATTTTAAACTTTGTATCACCATGGAAAACTTGCAACTTCTCATGATTATGTTGTTGTAATGGCATAGATCTTGCTATATGCATGAGAGTTTTCAGATTAGCTATGCATCTTGAGGTTCTACAACATCATAATTGAGTTTTCTAGTATTTCTATAATGTGGACAACTTAGGGCAGAGGGTTTTGTAATGTGTTTGGATGAATGTCATGGAACAAGGAAATCAATTTGTTCTTTAGTTTTATAAAATAAAAAATTATTCCACAAAAAATGTTGAACTTGTTATGTGGGTATGGGTAGTGTGGGAAAAATTTGGAAAAAAATTATGTGGGGAAACTATGGAAAACAATAACATGGGAAATGTGTGGAAAATTTGTGAAAAGAATAGTGTGGAAAAAATGTGGACAAGAATATTGTGAGAAAAGTGTGGACAAATGTGGAAAACAATAGCATGGGAAAACTGTGGAATTTTTGTGAAAAAAATAGTGTGGAAAAAGTGTGGACAAGAATATTGTGAGAAAAGTGTGGAAAACAGTAACATGGGAAAACATGGGAAAATTGTGGAATTTTTGTGAAAAGAATAGTGTGGAAAAAATGTCGAAATTTTTTTTTTGAATAAAGTGTTGAAAAAATGTGGAAAACAATAACATGGGAAAATTGTGAAAAAAATAGTGTGGAAAAAAATGTGGAAAAAATTAGCATGGGAAAAGTGTGGAAAACAATAACACATGGGAAAAGTGTGGAAAAGCTGTGAAATAATAGCATGAAAAAAATGTGGAAAATATCTGGAAAAAAATGAGAAAAAATTCGTAGAAAAAATGGGGAAAAAATGAGGAAACAAAGTGCGGGGAAAATGTGAAAAACCAAAGAACGAAAAGAATGTGAAAAATTCACGTGAAATTTTTTTGGGAAAAAATGTGGAAAAAATTTGCGTTGAAAAGACATGGATAAATGACTTGGAGGAGGTGAAAAGTGTGGAAAAATGTTAGTGTGGAAAAAAGCGTGAAATTTTTCCATGGAAAAAATTACATATCTAGTTGTGCTAATTGCACATCCAACCGATGGAATCGGCAAAGCCGTAGTTGCAGGCAGCTGTACCGCAGTAGAAAAGGCCATATTATTCGAAAAGTGACGTGTGGTTACAAATGTGAAACATCATTTAAGGTTGAACAGTTCATATGCAACCTACACCAGTTTGACAAATTGACATGCAGGTGTGATACGGTAGTCTCTAGACAAGTGTTACCAAAGGACTGACAAATCCAGATCGTCAACAAAAATCCGGCAAGAGGATTTGCAATCAGGCGAACAAAGGCAATGTATTGTTACACCCTCAGTGTGTTCTCACCAAGTTCATGTCAAGTTTTCAATGTGTGCCCACCAGGTTCCCAATGCATCCCTGACATTTTCTCAAAGTTCCCAATGTGTTCTAAAAGACACTCCCTACAGCAACACACCCCAGTATCCCATAACCTTTGCCCAAGGTTATGTTTGAGTTTCATAACCTTATGTAGGGCCAAAAGGAGAGAACTGAACTATAATTTTATTCTGGGGGTGCAACCTTCTATTTAGTATTCTGAGGGGTGTGTCCTAAGTTTCAAATTTAGAAACTAGTATGTTCTCGCAACAAAGTGCAGTAAGATTACACATTATTGCAGTAATTATTCCAAAAATGACTTAGGTGAGCTTGTTTTCTGAATCAGGAATGATTTGCTCAACCTGGACCCCTGATCAAGAATACTCTCCCTTGGCAATAAGTGATCTCCAGAGAGATGATTTAAATATCAATATAGTGTGATTGATATTCATTAGTTGGGGGTACCTCACAAGTCCAACTAAAAATTCAATCCCAGAAAATCTAGTGTAGATAGGTTGGTGAGCAAACACTTAAGCTCTTTTATAAATGTACGTTCATTCTCTCATGACAGCATGTATTCAGTTAATTTTACACTAAACTGTTACATAATCCACTTAAACCACTTACTTAAAATCTGATTATAAGTAGATTTGACGACGTATCTTAGTGTGAAAGTGGATTATGATTTTCTCTTTTCACATTGTGTCAATGTATCTTGCTCTTCATCCAATCAAATGATTCTATCAAATTCATCTCTAAAAACTGACATTTGAATTACAATCAGACAATGCCATGTTTGGCATATTGAACTCACACTCTTATTCCAAGTTTTTAAGGTGTGTTGATTTAATTCATTTGTATAAACTGCATGGCATAAATTTTCAAATATTCGTTCAACATCTAAGAATTCTTATTACGGTTGTTTAGCAAGGTTTGAGAAGCCCATTCATTCAATGATATTCCCTAGATTATTATCTTGATAATCATGTGAACAAAATCAAGGTAATTCTGTTGACAATCTCCTTTTTTCATCATTGAGTGTGGGAGCAAATTAGTCTTGTAGTAGTGCAAAATACAAAAGCTTTCAAACCATCTGTGGGATCAATTGTTGTAGCAATGAAACAACCATTACAGCACAAATTAGAACCCTTTTCATTTTTAATTTTAATATATATGGATTCAAATAATATTCTTCATCATCTTTAGATGCTTATATTAAAACAATTTAAATTAATATTTGTTGGATAAAATGACCTTTTTCGCCTACCAGTAATTTGGAAAATTACAAGGATTGACAAGTTTGCATACTTGTTTTGATATGTGTCTTTGCACATATCAAAACAAATATGAATAGTTGAACTCAATATCAACCAATATGGTTGATTTGGCATTCAAACATCAAATTGGATCCCAATGAGGCCATATATGCATTTCCAAATGCTTACATAATAACATAAAAAATCATTGACTTACACTACTTTTATTCCTTACCAAAATCTAAATTAATATGTGCCAAATCCTTCAATTAAAGATGAGGCCATGGCTCATATAATTTATGGTTAGACTATATATGTTCTCGTGTAAAATGCTATTTAACTTTATCTAGATTCTCAGAAATCTTGTCAATCATTTTCAAACGAATCGTCATCTAATTAATTTCTTGGTTACTTGACATTTTTTTGTAAATACAAGGAATTCGATATTTTTTTATTCTCTATGACGTCTTGAAACGATACTACCTTCTTGAGTGCAGTGAATTTATTTTTCTTCTTTCATTGGTATTGGGAAATTCTATATGTGCAATCGATTGACAAAACACATCCAAATCTGATTCTCTTTCAAATATATTTCCAAATTTTGAATGTGTACCTGTTATATTATGTCCAATATTCAAAGTAAACAAGGTTATTTATCAATTAACTGCTATTTGAACCATGTAGGCCTGTATCACTGCAAAAGGGTTCAGAAAAACCCTAATGGGTAAATCGTCTTCTTGATTTTGCATCATAATCTTGAGGAAGCGACATTTCTTAGTTTCTAAATATGTTTTCCACATTTATTATATTACTGTCATCGCAATTGATGAATATGAATAGTTTCATGACTGTCCCTCTCTCAAAGTGATTTTTGGTTCCTCAAATGAAGCAACTTAGAAGTTAACTCTCCTCGAAATGAAGTAATTTAGAATTTCAATTGCTTGATATCATCATATTGAATTTTTCTCTTAGATCGCAACTTTGTCTTCATTCATGTGAAGTACTAGTTTTGACTATTTAATGCCAAGTTCCAAAATCCTTGTACAAAAAAATAATGATCCATTTTTTTCATTTCATAGGTTGTCTTTATACAATTGTCTTTTTGTTCACAAATTGTTTGTTGGGTATACACAAACATGTGGACTAATTGTGGAAATGCAATTTTTTTATCCATTTTTTTATTTCACAAAAAAAATCTAACTAGAACATAATTTGAATATCAAAAAGACATTTCAGAAAATGATAATTAAGTTTTAGCCAATCTAAGAAAACTTTTGTGCATATTTCTTTCTTGGGGGGGGGGGAGAGGGTGAGCCTATATAGTGGTTATTGGTTTAAATTTATAATTTTATTGTTTATACAATGGGATCATGTATACTTTCAAAATTAAACATATGCATTAAAATGTGTTAAAATTGTAATGCATGCACTATATTTTGAATGTATTGAACCATGTATCAAAAATTAGGAATTTCTTAATTCAATGCAATACTTTGAAATGGGGCGGGGGGGAGCTAGTATCATGAAGGGGCTATGGAAGTTTCCTGGATGAATTAGTGAATGCTGCTTAGGATTCCTCCTTGACAACTAGGTTGTCTTTATATGATTGTCTTTTTGTTCACAAGTTGTTTGTTGGGTACACAGAAACATGTGGACAAATTGTGAAAATTTCATATTCCTCATGGCTTCAACTAAAACAAATTTTTACATTGCAAAAATTTCAACTAAAAAATAAAATAAAAATTAAGTGTAGGGAGGACTAAATATTATATTATAAAATTATTAATAATAAGGTGGAAATTTCAGCTAAATTTATGTTAAATAATAGCCACCAAAAAATACCTTTTTTGCCTAGATAATGTCAAAATTTAACACGTAGTGATCATCCTTATTCTTATTTTAAAAAGGTATTATAACAAGTTGTTTTTCAACAAAAAATGTTATAGTTCATGATCCATGTAAGTCCCACATTTCAATTTATTAAAGGTTTTACTTATGAGCATGGTATCAAATTGTTTAACATCTTTCATTTATAAAAAATGTCCATCCATGTTACACAAATTGGGTGAGCAATGGCTTCATCAGGATTTTAATTTTTTTAAATAAGTACTTTCTTATGTTTATGTCAACAATTATTTCATTTTTAAACTAGGTTTTGAAATGCCATTTCCTTGTTCTACTTACCATATTTTCACCCAAATCTGAATGAAGAAATGAAAAATTGGTGCTTGCATAACCTCTTAAATCCTTGAAGGAAATGGATGATTAGTTCTATTCTTCAAATATGCCTAATGCACATCTAAATTTTATTATTCATCATTCCTCATCAAGATATCATTTCTAACCACATCAAATTAGATTGGCAAGTACTTTTCCAAACTGTCCATCCACTTGATGAATGAGACTTTATATCATTTGACAACTTCATCTTATAACTTAACACATTTGGAACATATGAGTCAACCCACTTAGTATGTTATAAAACCATAATTAGAGTAACAACTCATCTCTTAAGCTTGGATCCTTCAACATAAATCCTATGATATTATTTAAAAGATTCCAATGTGTATAGTCTACAAGGAAAGCCTCATATATTGTTATGAAATTCTTATTTAAAATTATGTGATGATGATTAACACTTATGATTATGGACATACCAACATGTGCAATTAGCACCTCTTGGTGTTACAATACCATACACCACATTTTTCAAGTGCTGGTTTTTTGTGATCACCACATCTCCACAATACGAAAAGCCTTATGTAAGTTTTCTGAACCTATCTCTTGAACCAGCTCCAAAATGTAAGTCTAAAAAGATTGCATCCCTATGAATTAAAAGCAAATTTAACTAACACCATTTTCAATCAAATGAAAACCAAAATAGCAGTGAAAAAATATGCTGTTCCTGGCATATAGCCCTAAGCCGATACAAGTGAAGAGACATATGTGAAGTTTTTATTCCTTTGTTCTTGCCCCAGGCTACAGTTGAGTACAGTCGAAAGGGCAAAGGACATATCGTGACACTTGATTCTTTCTTTATCCTTGCCTTTCTCTGGAGAATATATTTCAAATAGGCTACTCTAATTTCTAACATAAAAAAGGAATTGTTTTTTACACTGCAGTGAAACCCAAGAGACATGCTTTACTTCACTTCTTTTTATGCATGCTCTATGGTGAGGGTTTCCAAAAAAAATTATCATTAATTGGGTAGACAACATTCGTAGATGTTACAGTTATTCTTTAAGTGGTGGCTTTGTCGGGCCCACTTTGATTGCTTGTTATCTCTAAAGTCATCGAAACAAGGGACCAATTTCATAAACTCAGCACAAGATCCCCTAAGGGAATATCAACCCCAAAAAAATCAGACTACAGGCTGCCCACCTCATCTATGCTTTATAGGTCATTTAACTTGTAAGGTATAGGCTATGGGACTATAGGGAATATGGGGACTATATATAGGGGTTGTGGGGTTTATACAAGGGCTGTAGGAGCTATATATGCTAATGATTAATATAGGCTAATGTAGGATATGTCAAATGAGCATGAAACCTCCCAAGGCTCAAACAAGTTCAAATAAGTATGCATAGAACCAAAATACATCATATTGCATATGCCAAATGAACATTAGACTCCCCAACTTGAAATGGAATTCAATTGCTTGCATAATTGCATTATGTACATTGGTTAGATTTACATATGGGACGTGAATGGTCAAGGTCATCTAACAAGAAACCTTTTAGACATTTGATTTCAAATTATAATCCTTGTTTAAAAGAACACCTTAAAAGTTCTTGGGCTACTACAATTGTCCAATGGTAAGAGACATAGGGATATTTCACAATCTCAAGGGCATACCATAGCACAGTATTGCCCATAGCCTTATGCCAACCTTGATTTATTTGACAAAAATACCACATCAGAAATAGGTCCATAAGCAAGCGATTGATAATATGTTCAAGCGTGAAGGCACCTATTAGAGGAGGGAATAAACACCAGAGTTGTCACAAAGTAGTTCATAGCTACAATGACGTTTTGGGGTACAAGGTAATACAAATTCTAAAGTTTTTAGAAGCAAAACAAGATCTTTTGTTGCTGGAGGCAAAACAAGTTCTTCTAATGTTGGAGGCTCAAGTTCAAATCGTTTCAAGGATTGTTAAGCCATGCATTAATTAAGGTTTGGAAAAATTCACAAACCTTGTAACGACATATGAAAAATGATCACAATAAAAAAATAAAAGCTTGCCAAAATGTAAGGTCTTTAGCAAGAGAATCCTAAAACTCATCATCCTCTTGTGTTGCTTAAGTTATTGTAACCATGATCTTTTTTCTGTTGGGATTGAACATCGCATTAAAAAAAACCTTAAAAGTGCAAAATGTTGTCATAGAGTTTATAACAACCAACTCATGAGCAAATGGGTTGAACTCTTCAAGCTTGTTCCTCTTATTAAGAAAATGGTCATTCCAATGTTGCCCTTCCCAATAAACATTCACGCCCATGTTAAACCTCTTTGCACATTGGCTATGCTTATTTTCAACTCTGTCACCTCTTTTTTTCTCTTGTTTGCAACTATTGCAATTTTTGGAGAAAAGAAAGGACATGACTATGTCAAGGAAAAGCACAATTGTAGAAAACAAGAGCACAAAAAAATGAGGTTATGTGAAGTCAATGGTTGTGATGGGCAAAGAACTCAACATGAAACCCATTTCATGTTGAATCAAAGAGGAAACAACAATTTCAAGGCCCTTTGGGTTGTTTTGTTGTTTTATGTGTTGCCTTCACAATTACATCTTATGAATCACTACAACTAATCATGTTCTCTTTGTTGCCTTTTTTCTTGAAATTTCAATCAAAATGGTCTCTAAACACTTTTGGACTCAATTGGAAAATATTCACATTGGGCTGTGTAAGTGTATTTGACAAATATTTACATTGACCTCATGTAAATGTTAAAATATATATTTAAATGAATTACACTTACACAAGATTCATCATATGCTATCACTTTCCAGGTGGATACATGGACACCTCAGATTCTAATTCTAATTCTTGACAAATTGACAACATGATTAATACACCTGTGATATCCGTACTATAACATGGAGTGTTGAGGTATCCAATCAAGAATATGGCAGCAATTATGCAGACAAGACACAACTTAGGTCACAATTTATTCCTTTCCTTCAGAAAAGAGACAGCAGATGTCCATCCAGTGATGAAAATAGGTTAGAATAAATGAGGTCACCTGGACTTCTTGTTTTCATCTATTGCGAGCTGTCTCAGCAGGATGACCGTCATCCTGACCTGTCACTCCTCTCTTTCCAGGAACCACGTGTGGTTTGGAAGACCTTCTGGTGGCCTAGTTTGATCTACTCAAGACATCTCTACCAGTCTCCACAGCTGGATCATTCTGCTCGTCATCTTCATCCTCAGTATGCTCTGTTCCCCCAACCAATAACCTTTCATCTAACAAAGAGAAAAATACAAAAAATTCAGGTTTGGGGATTCTCTCCTGCCCATTAGAATGAACTATCTTGTAACCTTCATCAGCCTTATGATACTTCATTTGCATGGCAGAAAATGTAGATTTGGTGTTTTCACCAATAATTCAAGGTTGTGTAGGAACCTAGTTTAAATAACTGGTCCATTCAAACAATTAAGAGGACACCAGAAATCCTACCACATCTAACATCTAACATCTAACAGAGTCGTGCTAGAAAATAGATTCCAAATCTCACAACCATCTTTGTGCATTGCCACTGATGCCTGTGGCAAAATCTTCCATGTCTTCCTCCTCCTCCATCTCATAACCTTCCACAGATTCAACCTTGGGCTCTGTTTCCAGATTCAGCAAAATGCAAAAGGAAAATGAAGATGCAATTATGTCAGCACTCGCTTTTGGCCACGATGAAGTTTGTGAATTGCAACATCTTCCTCTTCATCTGCAGCCTCCATCTCCTCCATGGCCAGAACTTTCTCATTTTCTTTCACTAGGAAGTTGTAGATGTCTCCATATGTTCCAGTTTGAAGTCATTGGAACAATTCCTTCTCAATGTTCTGCATCTCCAAATACAGAGATTTCAGTCATGATCAACATCCAAAATCCACTTCTTTTCACAACAGCCTTCAGCAAAGACAACTCTATTTTCTCAATTTGACCCAAAACATTTTCAAAGTCAAATATCTCCACAATTTCCTTTCTTTCAAGAAAATCATAACAGGCAAGAGGAAAAATCAGGAATCACCTTCTCAAGAAGAGCTGTTATTTCAGCTTTTGCTTCCTGACAAGGCTTTCTTTGTGCTTGCTTAGCTGGCATAGTCACTATTTTTGGCCTGTTGGTCAACACCCACAACACATCAGCACCCATGATGTGAATGCATCATGGTTCCCAAAATTGAAGTGGCCACTAAGAACATACCTGACTTTTAACACTAGCTTACGATTAGATATCAGATATTGTGTAATTTTTGTGAGCCTTTGCTTATTTTTATGCACCAAAAACTTCGGCCAATATGCCAGCAATAAGTTCATGCATAGAGAATCATTTTCCTTTGAAACAATTTGCATTTCAAGACATTGCCAGCAAAACATCCATCAAGATCAAACACCGGCTGGTTCAAGTTTTATGATAAAAATAATGATAATGATTACTCCTCTGATCATGCCAAGATCTCCCTTAGATCTCTACTGTTTAAGCTGAAATAAATAGGTCTCTTGATCTTGGAGACTTACCAAATATTTGTCAATAAGCTCTAAAGCGTTGCCATAATTATGAGGCAACTACACTCACTCCCATAAGTCCTTGGTGCATGTGCCCTTTCAATGCTCTTTGTATACAAGTAGAGTGTCCCTGTCATTCCAGTACCCAATCACCAGACCTATATTAATCTACACGTCCCAAGACTCACAAACTAAACAATGGCCCCGCTACATGAATACAACATTCAATGGAAACCCATGCTGGATGAAAGTTGAGCAGAAAAGAATGGCCTGCACAAGCCTCAAACCCAACCCAACAAATCTAACGTAGAAATCTAGCCTAAGTCACTCATCCTAAAAACCCTAAACCATGCTTCTGTACACGTTCAAACCAATCACAAACTCCACGAAATTCATCACTAAGTTTCAAAGAGAGACAGGCGTGACAAAAGACCTGAAATTCAATCCCTCAAAAAATGGACACAATGTCTAATTCCACCCAGTTGATATAACTAAGTGGAATTATAGAAACTGACCATCGTGTTCGCAGATGGTGGCGTATCGGCTGTTCCCAAGAGGGCATGAGCTCCGATTACACATGTGGGCAATCGAAGCTCGGTACTTGGATTTGTTGCTGCAGTGGCCATGGTTGATGACCTGCCATATGACCTCATCGATTGCATCCTCTACGGCCCTGTGCTTCAGCCTTTGCGGGTGAGTTTAGCGATTTTGCTCCAACAAGACTTGTGGAAAGGATGGCAGACATTCCAGGCGGAGCGCTAAGGCAAAAACAGAGAGAACGAGGAAGACATTCAAACCCTAACCCTAATCAGCATGACACTCGCCCTAGCCCTAATCTATTCCTCACGGATTACCCCATTTCAAATACATGCACAGTGGGTTGTTTGTTGGCCTTGCCTACCAAGGCAAGGATATTGTGTTTAGATTCGCTCTAAAGTGTCGTAGCTTAAGGGATTTTGGCCCCTAGGTGATAAATTGGTCTATTTTTACATGAGGATTTTTGAAAGATGATGTTTTGGCTTGTGTTGAAACTTGAGATTAGTTATAGAGTTCTAATATCTTGGAGGATTTTGGTTTCTTTTAGAGGATTTTTTGAAGATTATATTTTTGCATTGGTGAAATATTTGAGTTTCCATAATTCTTCTTTTGCTTTAAAATATTTTTTAATGTAAATGGCAAGGCCACAGTGTGACATACCCAATGTTTGTTTTACATGATTTTCTAACCTCTAGCCAAATGTGGCTCATTCCTCATGTGGATGATCCCTGGTGCACCTACTTGGAAAAAATTAAAATAAAAAAGAAACTAAATATAATATTGTACCTTTAAGGTTGGTTTGGCATACCACCAAATAAAATTGTGTCAAGTTACCACCAAGTTTGGAAGGAGCCATGTTCCTTCCTAGGGTTCACCTTTTGGCTACCAAACCATCAACAACATAAAACTTGAACCACACAAGAATATTGAGACACACAAGGAACCCTAATACCTTGGCAACTTTGGCACAAATATATCATTTTTGGTTTTGTCCAATATTTCAAAAAAAAAGTACTTTATGTCAAAGTTTTGAAATTTTAATCAAAATGTAATAAAGGCAACCAAACTTGGAACAGCACCTTGGCCACAAATTAGCACGAAACTTGTGAGATATTGAATGATTTTATTGTATTTATTCCTTATATGCTGAAAAAAATTTAATCAAAAACTTAAGTGCCAACTAAAATTTTCATATTATGTTAGTTATTCGACACATTAATGTTTAAACTACCCAAGTATTAGGATATAAGGTGCGTAATACATAACATCATGACTTGAGGATTCTAATTTTTTTATTATTATTATACTTGTGATGAGAATCTTGGGATGTAATTGTTTCCACAACTACATCGATAGTGGCGAAAGATGCCAAAATGGACATGGGAGGTACCAATCATATTTGCATAGGGCTTATCAACAAAAACTAGAAATGGGCTTCCAAGCATGAAATTGTATGTACATAGTTGGGTTATTTATAAAATATTTCAATTATTGTCTTTAGTTATAAATTGAAATTTATTCATACATGTGTTATGCATAGATGTCATTTTTATCTCAATTTAGTGTTTTCAAATGTAGGAGGGATGTTTAACTTAATATTGCTACAATGTTTTGAATGTTCTTTTTTTCTTAAAGAACATTTGAACAAGTTCTTGTTCAACAACCAATTGTTGAACTAGGTATATGCCATTTAGTTCAAAAGGAGAAATAATAATTTGTTACCTTCCTTTTTACCTTCCTTTTTTATTGTTATAACAATTCCTTATATTTCAAATTAGATGTTTGTATCCTTTAACAACAACCTTTACATGACATGTAATGCAACCTATTATAAAAGGGGAAAAAAAAAAAACAAACAAAATTGTTAAAGCTATAGGGAAATGAAAAAAATGTTGATAATGGTTGAAAAGGGATACAAAGATTGACACAAAAAAAACGAATAAAAAAGATAAAAGGAAAAAAAAAATGTAGCCCCCTAGGCCCTTACATGTTTTTTTGTGCCCAACACTTGGGCACCACCTTCATGCCTAGGCATTTTAAAGCATGGAAGGGTCTTGAGGGCTACCTTTCTTTTGTACATGACATCTAAGGAATCCAATGGTCTTGACCAAGATTCTATTTTATTCAAGTTTTTGATATAAAAAATTTGATGAAAATTTGCCAAAATTTGACAATTTTAATCAATTATGCATTAAAAACACATTCCTTGAAACTTTTCCCGATTTTTAGGTCAAAAATGATAGATTTTGTTTTTTAAAAATCATCAATTTTGACATCCACAAAATCATAGGAAACCAAAATAATTCCCAAGGGTGTGGAACATATGTCTTTCAATTATTTTAATATTTTAAATTTAATATTTTTATTAACAATTGTAATCCTAACATGGACCCTAATCCTTAAAAAAATCTTAGATGTATTGTGCCCCAAGGTTATATGCGAGTGAAATTGTTGGTGTTAGAATGCATTATTTCACATCATCACAACAATATATTAGCTTAGATTTTTGTATGGACATATATATTGTGAGCATTGTCACAAACATGCAAATTGCACCATGTAAAACTATTTTCCACAACTGTTAAAGTGTTGAAATTAAAATCAAGCTCAATAACCTAATTGAAGTATGAAAACCTCAAAAAACCTCTCATGATTTTGAAATATACACATTGTTAAGATTGAGACTTGATTACACTTCATATAATTACCATTAGATAAATGTTCAATTGTGATGGAAAATCATACTCAAATGCAAAATTAAGACTTCAAAAAAAATTAAAACACATTCTAGATAATCAAAATTTCCCTAGATGGAATTTAAGTTTCACAAGAACCAAGGCTATGATACGTGAAAAAAACGTAGATTGACAAGCTTTCTTGGGGACCAAGTTATTAAAGCTACGAGGAGACACATGTAGTTGAAAAGACAAGGTTTTTTTCTCTTATAACACCAAGTTAAAGTATACGGTGCAAATTAACTCAAATCACATTAAACATGAATGAATTAAAAGATGATCATATATACAAATGAAAATTGTAAACATGATGAAAAATATGGAACATTTAGAACTCTGAAAAATTGACATAGTTTAGAAACATGGTGATATCAAATGGGCTTTGAATTCCCATAATATATATATTGCACAACTATGCCGACAAAAACAATGCATCCAACAATGTATAAATGTAAAACACATTTAGTTGGAAATTATTTTTGCAAAAGAAATAATCTATTAATGTACATAATGTTTTTTTTTAAATGGTGATTTAAACAATTTAAACAATTTAAACTTTTACTTTAAATTAAAAGTTGAGATCAAAAAACCTTGGGGCCAATAATGAAAAATTTGAGCACTTCTTCATTCATTGTTTAGCCTCAAATTACTAAAGTAGTATTATGTGTTTGGGGGCCAATGAGTTCATGTGTAATGTGATTAAGGCCAAAAAGGACCAAGGCTCCAACCCTTCATATGCTTTCATTCTTTTTTTCTTAGTGTCTTTTCTCTTCTCACCTTTGTTTCCTTTCTTAAACTAAACCCTAAAAGTCAAACCATAGTGGAAGTCTTATAACTCTTGTGTTTTTCATGGCAATTTAACATGTTATTACTATAGTTTTAGTATTGCAGTAATAACTTGCACTTCATCAACAGTATAGTGCAATGATGATGGTGGTTGTTTTCAGTATGGAAACAAATGGAGTAATAAAAGAGAGATTTTGTATGGAACTATGGGCAAGTAAGTGATTTCATGGAAATGTAACTTTTAGGCAACTATTTAACAAAAATGTTGAAACAATGAACAAGGTTAATCCCAACATTTTTTCATTCCTTGTGTAGTATTGTAGTTCCATCATTGGGTAGGGTAGATTCACACATGAGATCATGCATTCCAACTGGAACATGGGCCAAAATGTTCAACAAGAAGAACGGAAAATGAAAAGACTTGAAATGAAAAAGGAGAAGATATAGGGTTTGGTTTAAAATTTACTTTGATCCTATGATGTGGATTTCATCAACACAACAAAATTTTATTGCATCAACATTGACCCCAAAGGTTGCAAATTGCCCTCCCAAGTTGATAGGTATCCCTTTTTTACCTTGGGGCCAAGTTAGGGCCATAAAGTGCTAGATAAAAAATAATTTGTTTTATTTTTCAACCTTGACTCTTGGTGTAAAGCTTTTGGGGCTAATTTTTTTGATTGCAACCAAATTAATCCTATTGGGAAATATAACATGTTTGGGTTTGAGTTTAACTTTGGCCTTGATTCCTATTGTAAAGTGGGCTTGAGACACGTTATATTTTCCAATAGGACTAATTTGTTGTCTTACATTTGAATATTTTGTCTTATTAGGTCCATGGGAAAAAAATAATTCTAGTTTAAAATTTGGTTCAAACAAACCAAGTTTTTTTGTAGGGATGAAGGTTTTTCCATGGTAGATTGCACACAAAAACTAATTTGAATTTGACAATTTTCAATGCAACACATTTTAATTGTGATTTTTAAAATATTTGGTTTTATTCACAATTTTAAAAACCAAGGGCGTCCAAGTAAGAATTGTATTTCAATGATTATATGTGACATGTGGGCATTCATATGCTAGTTTATTGACCTAATTTTTGCATTTTTCACACCCAATTTATTTATTTATACTAAATTTAAATATTTTTAAAATTAAAAATTGATCATACAACATGTATATTATGCATCCATGCTATTTATCACATAAAAATGAATAACTTTTGTCAAAAACATATATTCAAAATTCATGGTTTCATGAGGGCCAAAAGCACATTTGAACCAAAGGTGGACAAATGTATTATAAAATTGAATCCTACCAATTTCAACTTCCTTTTCCTTTTTAACTATCAATATTATGATCATTCCAATTATGAAAAGGAATGGTGTACATTTGATAAGGGGAAAAAAACATTTGAATAAAAACCTTTCCAACCCCAAAGTTTTGAATGTTTTATCATTTTTTAAGCATCATCAATTTGCATCAAATTTTGAACATTGAAAAATTGGAAATAATGGCATCTATTTTTTTTAAAAATGACAATCCAAATTATTATGCTTCACATGTGACTTTTCAAAAATACAAAATTGAAGTTTTAAGGAATGTCCACCCCACTAGGTGGTTGTTAAGATTGTGAATGTACCCATTTGGAGAAAATTTTGCGATAAAAAATTTGTGCAATTAAACATAGATAACATTCTAAATTTTCATTATGTTGTGAAATTGGTGCACATTTGAACAATTCAATGGTTTATCAAAGTACATTTTTAATTTATAAGGAGTTTGTAACAAACATTGTTATTTAACAAAAGGATTGAAAAATATAATTTTAATCGAAATTTGTCCATGAAGTTTTACATATACAAAAAGAAATTGAACAATCTTCTCCATGATTATTTTCAATTTAAAAAATAAATGATGTTCATATTAAATCACAAATAAAAATGTTTGATAACACATTACTTTACAATATGCTAATAATTATGATCTTTTTAAGTTGTAAAATGTTATCATGTTAAAGATGTAACTAGGTTAAGTGTTGTTTTCATCATTTTACAAAAATAGAGTGGATTTTTTTAATTAATGAAAAATCGTAAATTATTGTTAAACAAGATTTTTAAAATATTAAATTATTGGTGTACAATTACATAAAGGTAAAATTTAGAATCAATTGCATATCCATGGATTATATAATTTTTCTCAAATGTTCTTAGAGCCCAAATAAACTATAAATGATTTATAATTTTTATAAAAAAATTGAAATGAATAAAATTTTATGCATTATTTCTTTTTATACATACGTACTTCAAGATTTGGCAAAATATGTGTACATTGTACCATAAAAACATTTATGACAAGAAAATGTCTTTTTGAAGCCAAGAACAAAACCAATGTTTGTATACACATGAGGAAATGGGGGGAAAAAATCTTAAAGGAAAAAAGATTGCAAAGCCAAAAGAAGAATTTACAAAATTCCAATAATGGAAAAAACTCCTAATTATGACGTTCATTTTAGGTCACACCAAGGTTAAAGCAAGCCAAGGAATTGGGTTAAATGCAAGCCCAAAGTTTTGCAAGAGCAAGTTCAAGATATGTTAAGGCGTTGAAAGGAATGAAACCAACACCCACACAAAAAGGAAAATGTGAACATAAAAGGGAATCATTTCTATGGTTCATAACATGCACTTTTGTAACACAAAATTAAGGTATTAGAACCCTAATTGGATGAAACAACACCATCAACCACCAAAAGCAAAAGGCAACAAATCTTTGGTAGTTGATGGTGATGGATGATGAAGCTTTGTGGATTGTGAGCCTTGCATTGTGTTATTTTGTTTTCTTGTAGGTTATGGGAGATGACCGTGTTTGTGTTATGGTTTGAATGACTTTCAACATTGATTTGTGTTTCTTTGTTTTTTATATCGGTGGTGTGTTGTGTTGTGTTTGGACGATGTGAATTATGAATTTTCAAGTGGAGAAGTAAAAGTGGAGGAACAAGATAAACACAACGTTAAATTCTTTGTTCATGTTTGTTGTTTTTAAAAGTTGGATAGTTATTTTGGCATCTAGGTCTAATAGATTAAATTTTAAAAGGTTACAATTTGGTGATGGTTGGGAAGAATGCCCATCTACCATGAAATACCTTTCTTCTTGAAACCTTGCATTTCCATTGCACCACGTGTTTCAAAGGAAGGAATGAAGGTCTAGATGCAGATGATAGGGACCAATTGAGGAAAATGATGAAATGTTATAAGGGTTTCATGAGTGATATGTGTGACAAGTTGATGTTGGGTGGGAAATAACATGGGATTGTGAAGAGACACACATGGGTTTCATGTTTTTGGGAGAAAGTACTCGCATTTGTGGGAGCTCCAAAAGGTATTGGAAGTTCTATAGAGAGACTTGAGGTGATTGAGATGATTTTGTTACATGGGTTGTTTGTAATTCTATTCTTATTTGTTCAACTTCTTAGGTGGAATCTTATTGCGGGGAAGGAACATACTATCAATTGTTGCAAATCCTTGATCTATTATGGGATATGTGAATTGCCAAAAGCAAACTAGTGGGCTCTTGAAAGAGAAGTCGGATAGTGTTGATTCCTTAAGGTCCATAGACTAAATTTGGTAGATGTTTATGTAAGTTAGATGGTTGTAAAAAAATGGTGTTTCTGCAACTCTACTAGCTTTGTGATTATTTTTTAATTTGCTCATTACCCCTATGTTTTTGACTTTAAGTAAACAATAGAATTGGTCTCCTTCTCTTTTGGTGACACTTCCACTTTGGGAATACATTTATCTTTTGCATAATGCATAACATATATTTCTTTGTTCTTTTTAAGCATTCTCCTCACCAATTGATATCAAAAGATACAAAAGTTGAGTGTCACAATTTGGTCATTGAACTCCCAATAATTAGTGATTCAGCTTATTTCCCTCACATTGTTGGTTGCAACAAAGGAACCATATTGGCAAACACTAGTGATTCCAATCTTTTACAAGTTGGAGCAAGTTTTTTTCAGATAACATTTTATCATGTCAATCACCAGTGATTCCATTCTCTTGCAAGTTGAGCAAGTTTTTTCAAATTACCATCCATAATATCACCTTAAGATGATACATTTTAGAACATCTTTGGATCAAAGGATGTGTGAGGTCAAGAAAGGGTGAGGTTACCTCAAATTATGAAAAGGTCTATGGAAATCTGTATTCTCAAGAAACGGTGTCACAATTCACTTTTCAATGATTCATTCTGGTTGACTGGTTTGAAACCACCATGAGCTCCACAAGTTTTGTTCTAATGCTGTGAAAATCATTTTGCTTTTTAAAAATGTGAGCTCATTAGGTCTGTGTAGATGTATCTCTTTGCCTCAGGTAAGCAAGTCAGGCATTCAAAAGGATTTCCCCATAAAGTTTCTGGTATGCATGTAAACGTACTGCGCATATGTTTGTATTATTGCATCTGCAAGACATCTTTTCATAAACTTGAATGGTCTCAAGCCCAGGTTTTTGCCAAGTAACGTATGTATAACTCATTTAGTTGGGGAATATTTGCAAAGTTACTTCTTATGTCCAATGAATGAATTTGTTGATATGGTCATTTTAAAAATGTACTTGTAAAGTGCAGCGTTGCAAACCTGTAGCTACAACAAATGGTCATTAATGCAATGCAGAAAGTGGCAGTGGGAAAAACGGGATAACTAGATGTTACTCCACAATGCACATGGATAGTTCATACATCAAACCTTTCTTGTATAAACTGGTCCCAGTCTCAATATTCCAGTCTCTGACAATCATGAAGTGGGGAGAGTTTATCTGACAATGAGCCTCCTGGAGACTGCAGACTGGCACAGTGCAGACTTCAGCTCCGAGTTCAAAGAAGCACTAAAAGTACACTCTGACAGACAGCTTTTTCAAAGTTTTCGGCAGAGGCCGTGGCCGTAGGACAATGCCAATTGAATACTCATCGCTAGGCTCCATGTTCAGTGGTTCTCACAACTTGAGTTATACTGGAAGCTTTCACTTTACTAATAAAATAACAGTTTTTCTCTGTGACACATAATCAGCTGCTGGTACAGTGGTACTTGATACACCAGTGAACCTCAGTGAATCTGACTACCCTCAGAGATTCTGGTCAATTCCTACACTGGGTCTGAAAAATGTCAATTTGGAGAAAAAAAACATAGGAGATATAGGTTCTGTAAACTTGTGTGCAATCACCATTTCTTGCCAGCAGAAGCAAGGAGCATTAACCTGTCTACTATTTTTGCAATTGGAATTTCCTTTAATTTTTGTAAAGGGGATTAACCTCTCTTCTATTTTGCCATTGGAATTTTCTTCAATTTTTGCTTAGATTTTGGTGGGTTTATCTTGTACACCAGCTGCTATCACTAATTGCAAGTAGCTTTCAGTCTCTGAGAATTTGCCAACATTCACTTTAAACATGTTTTCTTCTTCAACACCAGAGGTGAGGTGAAGATCCTAAGAATATTGGCAAAAAGAGGAGCAAATTCAATAAGTCTTTTTTGTAGATACATGCACTTTAAAACTTCTTTCAGTACAGATTATCATAGCATGTGTCACTACCATAATATTGGCAAATACTGTCCAGGCTTGCGGTGGCCATACTACACCTATATAGACACCAGCATACCCATGCTCACCTAATAATGTTACAGGACTCGGCATCATAGCAAATACTAAGAGTTTTTGCTACAAAACATGTAGAATATGCCTCAAAAGCATCTGAACTAGTACACATATACTTAACCTGCAATCATTTTTTAAGTAGTAGTCTCCTGAAACTGCATTGTATTCACAAACACATGCGGTTTGTAGAAGGGTTTGCCAGTGGTGGATTGGTTTTCTATCTTTGGATGGAAGCCTTTGAACAAGTTGCCCGTATCAATGACATCTGGGTCACTCTTGATTCCCACTCTGTTGCTCCACCCACTGCTCTTGTTGTCATAGTCAACCCGCATCAACTTTTGTCCCCATATGCTCTCAGCCTTTCCACCCTCAGGTGAAACTCTCTTGCCTGCAGTTGCCCCAGGTGTTGGCAAGCTCCATCCCTGGGGATCCCATGGAACTCCAGAAGTTCCTGAAACTGTCATCACTCCAGGCACTTTTGATGCTGCATCACAGACAGCAAAAGATCTATTTGTGTCGGAAACAACTCCAGAAACTCCAGATGTTCCAGGAATTCCTGGGGCCCAATGAGCACCTGTCCATAGTGTTCCAGGAGCAGGACACCAAGAGGCAAAATTTGGCCCTGGAGGACTGCAGCCCAAGCTGCCAGGTGTAGGAGTGCAGAATGGGCTGGTAGATGGCATAGGTGGCACTCCATTCCAGGCAACATTGTACCCATAAGGCCAAGCCCCACTGAAGAAACTGAAAGGTGAGCCATTGCTTGTCCACCCACCTAAGTCTCCTGCAGGCATGGATTGATTATACATGGCTGAAGAGATCTGATGCTGAAAACCATGCCCATCCCTGATGACAGTATGCACTGGTCCAGTCAAAGAGCTTGCTGCATCTTCTTTGCCTGAATCTACCATGTCAGGCCCAGCAGTTATCTCACCAGAGATCAAAGCCCCATTCATAGAACATGGTGTTTTTATCTTCTGCCCCAGCCTGGTAGGAGAATCTGAGCTGAGCTTCATCCCCATTTCATCACCTGTATCACACACTGCTGGTGTGAAATTCACAATACTAAAAAAGGAACACTCATAAGCTAGTCTGATAGTCACTTGGTTGCATGATGGCAGGAACCATCAATGGAAAATAGAGAAATAATTATATCAGGAGAAACCCTGGAAAGTATAACTGAGAAAACTTTTATCCCATGAATAACAAAATTTTGTGCCCTTTGAAAACACATTAGCAGCTATCATAAAAGTCCAGCATTCACTTAGACCTTATTTCCTATGCATTTGATCAACCATAATAGCTACTGAGCAGATTAGTTTAGAACCATAAGGTGATAAAGTTTCCATTCCATCAATTGCTTTTGCAACACTGTGCTGGAAAAATCATCTTGTTGTCATGAAACTATACAGTCTACAAAAAAACACATGATAACAGAAAAGGTTAAGGATTGCGTTGACTGACTGGCAGATTGGAAGGACATTTTGTTGTGGGTTGATGCAAATGTGTGGCAACTGACTGGTCCACTCAGATGCAAGGAGAATGGGGAACTCATGTTCACAGTGAGGCAACTGTCTGTGCTGCCTCCTGGGCTTGAAAGCAGTGGAGGGCTAGACCGGTCTGCCATCTGTCCAAGGTGCCTAGGCTGTGGGATCTTCAGAGGTGAAGCTTTCTGGCTTGCCTGCTCTTGTCTGCCATCACTCAGGTCAATTTGCACCGGCTCCTGGCATACAGCTTCAACCATTTCCCCATCACTTGAAGACTGAAGGGGCCCATGAGCCCCATTATGCTTGTTCTTCCTCCGTCCAGCACCAACAGGTACATTCCGAAGAGTCCCACCGGCAGTCCAGTACCGCTGACAATTCTTGCAGAAGTGCCGAGGTTGGTTGATATTATAATTATTGTAATAACAAAACTTAGTGTCAAGGCTGTCACATCGCGGACATGTAACAATTTTCTCCAGCTGCTTCTGCTGCATCTTGTCATCCGCCTCACCTTCTTCCTCTGTGGTGTGTGTAGTAACAGCTTGGTCAAGGGATCTGGCCAAATCCTTGTAGGTTTCAGCTCCAGAAGGTCCAAGACCACACCGGGTCTTGAGCACAGGGTTTGAATTGTTGTCCATCCCACTGTCACTCCCTGATGAACTTCGCAGATCATCAAGATTTTGCTCAACTTCAGTCAGGGCAATGCTGCTGCCAGCACAGCCATTTTTCTGTACCAGCCACAGACAGGGAAAAAACTCTCATCAGCAATCTTACTTTCTTTCCCATGGCATAATCTCTTCCTCCCCATTTAGCCTCGTTTCATACTACTTCTACATAAAATCCACGTGTCAATGACACCATGTTTGGTGCTGTTTTGGTTTCCTCACCACGATCAAGACCACTTCAAACAAACCATTGCAATGAACTAGAACACGAAGAAACGGCTGGAACGGAATCGACAATAAAGTTGATCGTTCTCTGGAGACAGGGGACAGTTGGGAGAGAGGAGAGAGAGGGGGGGGGGGAAAGTGGGGGTTGCTTGAGCATCAGACCTGGCTGCAGATTGGTGCTGTGGCTCCATGGACAGCACGCTTCCCGAAGAGAGCTCCTGCATCGGCACCTGCATCAGAAAAAGCATAAACTGCGGCAGCACTTGCCACAGCAATGGTTTTTCCAAACAGCTTGAAACCTGGGTCCATTTTGGTGGCCCCAGCAACGCTGGTGACGATGGGAACATCACCAGCAGCTGCTCCAACTTCTTGTTCCTCCACCTTCATCGTCCATTGAAGCGACTTGGACATCGCCGCCACCGCTGCATCCACGGCCGCCGCGTCCTCACAGAACGCCGCAGAACTACTTGCCACACACACAGGTAAACTTCCCAAGACTACCGACGAACTCTCTGGGCTGGCTCAAAGAGTGCGACTTCAGCCCAAACCTCTCGAAACTTTGAAGGCTGCGCAGAAAAACCAAAGTTCAGTAGTCAGCAACCCATCTTCGAAAGCTCCAAACCCACTTTCTACCACTCAACGATGTGCGGAATCGCCGCCATCAAGACCTCCAGACCGCCTTAAGAGAGACACGGACACACAGCTCCCACGCACTCCCCAAACCTTCTATCTTCACAACTGGAAAAGCTTTGTCTTAGAGAAACCAGCCAAACTTACATTTCAAAGATTCAATCTCTCGCTTGCGACTCCAAAAGCTCAACACACCGCACAAGCTTGGAAAGAGAGATGGCTACAAAAGCTTGATCTTGGTCCCACCACCGGGAAAAAGCTACAAAACTGCCACCACCTTTTGAGCCGCCGCCACCAGCACCAGCACTGCCCTTCTCCAAAATCCAGAGCAAATCTTGGTTGTATACAACAAACTTTCAAGATTTCTATTCACCCTCAAAGGCTTCCAACACAAAATCTTTTATTCACCCTCAAAGGCTTCCAACACAAAGTCTATTATTCACCCTCAAAGGCTTCCAACACAAAGTCTATTATTCACCCTCAAAGGCTTCCAACACAAAATCTTTTATTCACCCTCAAAAGCTTCCAACACAAAGTCTTTTATTCACCCTCAAAAGCTTCCAACACTTCTTCTATGTAAGACAACTCTTAATCTTCCTTCTTCTCCTCCTTGACATCCCCAGCCTGCTTCTTTTCCCAATTGGATTTGCCTCACTTCACTCCCCGAAGGAGTTGAGATTAGCATCGAATGCAAGCGTCCGAAGGCCAGAGGAAGGGAAGAGATGGTGCAGAGAAGAAGCCATGGCGAGCAACATGGGAAACAAACACAAACGTGAGAGGCAAATGAGTTGAGAAGAAGAAGAAGAAGAAGATGCGCTTTCCCATCCTCACCTGCTAAATAGTCTACGAGGTATTTACTTTTCTTTTCTTTTCCTTTTTCCAGTTAGGTACATAATTTACTGTTTGTGCTGGCTGGCTTTTATCTCTCTCTTTTTTTGGTGGGGATGCAGTTGGACTCCTTTTTACTTTTTGCACCCCATGTGAATACTTTTACTCACCTTACATCTTTTAAGCTTGCTTGGGCCCAGTGTCTTTTCTTTCTCCAGGTTTTCTGATTTAGCATCAATGGCCAGTCCATCCTAAGCAAGATTAAGCGTCAGTTGGTTAAAAGTTTGTTGAAAACTGACCCAAAACCTGAAAGTGTGTCGTCAAATTTTTGTCAAAATTCCTTCTCTTTTATTTTCTTTAGGTATCAAAAAAATTTAAGTTCAAAAGCGCCCCCCCCCAAACAAAGTGCCTTTGTAAAATTTAAACCCCACCAAATTTTATTGCAAGGCATCATAACAAGCAGGAGGATGAACAAAGACCCCTCCAACTTCAAATGTAAAATGGAAAAACTTTTATGTGCAAGAGAACAGAAAAAACATGGCTGAACTGCAAAGAGAGAAAAACAATAGAAAAGCAACAAAAGTCTTTTTATAAAAAGGCTATCCTTTTGAAAAATTGAAGATGTCTCAAACTTCAATTGAAGAAAACACAACAAAAAGGGTGAGATTACTAAAAAGTTATGAATGTATGAAACATCACAAGGGAGGATGAGGTTCACTAGAGAGAACTATAGGGAGCCTACGAACAGTTAATGAAGTACCAAACATGACAATGGGCGGTGAGGGGGAATAGGGTGCCCTCTGGAAAGCAAATGCCTTTTCCTCTTCATTTTAATTTACCAACTTTGGCAGTTGACTATGATCCCATGGTCAAGATCACCAGAGTTCTCTGTACACTCTCACCAGTTTCCTCGATTGTAGGCCCAAATCGAGGACAACCCAAATAAAGTTTGGCAGGTTTACATCAATAAATGCTGGTTGTCCCAACTTGGCTACCTACCTATTCGGTGCTAATGGCCAAAAAAACATTTAATTTGCTGAAATGTGGTGGGTTTTTTTATTTGTTTACTAGAAATTGTCCATTCAAAAAACTCATTTTTGAAAAAGTAATAGCTTAAGATTTAAGTCAAGTGTAAATTCAGCATATTTTCTAAGATGTCGGATTTCATTTAACTCTACGCCTCCTGGGACTTGAAACAGGGTTATATATAGGGCAGGCTTGCCTTAGAAAATCTCACATGTAAGTAAGGCAGGCACATAGCAACAAAATAGGTAGGTATTTTGTATTTTCGTTTGACCTCTGGCGTTGTTGCTCTTATTAATAAAGTTTGGCAAGTTTATATCAAATAGGGGCAAATTTATTGTTTTGTGCCTGGGGAGTTTGTTGACGAGTGTGATTCCATCCAACAACTGTTGATTAGGTTGTATTGGCTTGATCCATTTGAGGCTAGGAGTGGACCAAAATGTGGGAAACACCATCATCTTTATAATTCAATAAGTTCTGGTCAATGGTGAGTGGGTGAATGATGCAAAAGTGGGGTTAGCCGTAGACTTGAATTTACAGTGTCTAAAAGTTAGAGACTAAAATATATGGTTTACACATTTGTTGCGGGCTAAGTTGTCCTCCAAGTTTACCCTTTGTCCCTCAGGCGTTGGTGTGGCCTGCCGACATTAGGAAAACTGGGGTCCGTTTTGGCACCCTCACTGGCTACTAGCCCCTTCAACTATATTTTGGTACTTGTGAATAGGAATTCTTTTTGGACTTCTTTTCAATCCTAAGGTATCTGTATTTTGGATATTGGTGACTAGGAGAAATTTGCACTTAACATCAAGAAAATTAGACTCTCTGCTTGTTTTTCTGGGGGTGGGGGGAACCCCAGGAAGAAGAAATAATTAGTAATGTGTCACCTGCATTGAGAGAATGCAATCAAATCCAATTAAAACCGAAAAGCAAATGGAGAGGAGGAAACAAACTGAAATGATATCAACCCTATTATTGTTATTTGGGAAGGCTCTAAAGTTTAAACATTGTATGGGTAGACAAAGTGCTACCCAAAAAAGGTAGATAACATTGGATGTAAAACAAACCCTGAATGTTGTTTCTCAAATAGGAACAACAACAAGGTAGTCATATAAGATTAATTTGTAAATAGTAAGTGTGTTTGGCGGTCAAAAAGCAAGTGAGCACCTAATCTCCTAAGGGAGATTCTAAACACAAGAGATGAATGAAATGGTATATGATTGGAAACTTCATGTCAAAATGAGAAAGTGAGAATGGTTCCTTGAATCTTTTCCCAACAACATTATATATATAAAAGGAAGAGAAAGTTAGAATTAAGTGAGAGATCAAATGCCTCAATATTGATGGGCGGCCCCTGCGATTATCATCACCATTCATGCAGATTATTAAAAACTGATGGGTGCATGGAGATGAGGGAATGCAGTGTAAAGTTGGTATCCCCTAGTGTCCTGAAAAGGTCGTATAGAAAAAGCCAAGAAACAAGTGCCAGAAAAAGGAGCCCTAATTTCCTGAGGCTTTTCTAATAAGCTACCTAAAGTGGGAGGACTGAGGAGCAGTCTTTCTAAGGTACAACGGTGGCGTTTTGCAAGCCCACGTGAAGCGGCCACAAAATAAGGTCGCGTGGAAAAAGGGATGGCAGTTAAAAAGGACGTTATTGGTGTAAAGTCGGAGAGGCGGAAGGTGGGGTTCGGGGGAGTGGGTTGTTGTCACTTGCCAGGGCTGCTCCATCAATTTAGAGCCTTTCACGTGTCTGCTGATGCTTTCACGTGGGTTCACCGCTTTCTTTAGCAATAAACTGTCATTGGGTGGGCTACCATGCACAGCACCAAAAGTGGTCCAGATTTTTCCCCTTATATCATCACCTTTTCTCGCCATTGGTCAGCATAGTATTGGGCACCATCTGTTCTCCACCCCCACCCTGTTTTTTTTCACCTAGCTTTCCTTCCAACACAACTAGCCTAGTTCAAACTTTAGTCTCTTCTTTTTCTGCTCCAATGTTGATGGCGAAATGGGAAATCCCCAGTCATCGTAAGGTAGGCTTTTCACACTCATCAACACCACCGTAACCATGAACGGTGGTGGGTTAATCTGATCATGAATTAGAGTAGTTTCTTTTTTGTGTGAGAGAAGGGCAACAAATTCACTTTGCATGGTGTTGTAGGGTTTACCTAACGACCTTGACTAAATGTTTCTCTTTTCGGAACAAGAAAAACAAAGGTCTTTTCCTTCAATGAAAAGGAAAACGGGCTGAATGAATGGTTGGGGAGTTGGAATTCCCAGCCAATTTTCCTCCAGACAAGAAATCGGATCAAGGCACTCCCCAGGAAAGAAACCGGGTCCCCCAACAATTGTTCGTGCAAGCAAAAGACCCAACCAATCCCCCCAACCTCCCCACCCAAACAAAGTTTTAAATGTTTTCAGTACGGGATGAACACATGCTTAGTGTTGTGTATTTTTTTGGCAAACCCCTAACATTTGAGGGACATTTGGACTTGAAGCTGATACCAGATCAACATCATCATCTTAGGGATTGACACAATTCTTTTAGAAATTCCACTTGTTTTCAGAATAGATCAAATAAATACAAACGGGGGAGAGATCTTAGGAACATAAAGACATCATCAGGTCACCACATCCGAAGCAAGTTGCAACAGTGCCAGACCCCAGAACCTCATAGTGGGCAGCTTGGGACTCACGATACGCAACCTAACTCAATAATGGTGGGTGCATGGGGGCTCCGTGTAGGTTGGTTTCTCGCAACTCTTTTTGTCTCATACTCCCCACCACCCAAAGCCAAGCAGAACCCATGAACCTTTTGATTAGAAATGTCAGACTGCCCGGATGTCGTAATGATTACAATGCTGTGTCTAAGCACCTTCCTTCAGTCACTTTTATCAGACTTTAGATTTTAGTCTAGATTTGCTGATTCTAAGTACAATCTGCAAATAACCCCAGCTCCCTGAGAAAACAGGCAATCAAACCCTAACACCCCAGCATCCCAAGGCCTCCTCCAAAACACTCAACCGCCCAGAGGATCACATGTAAGTATGTGGTCACTTTGATGGACGTTAGGGGCTTGCTAATAAGACACCATACATAGTATAGTAAACCACTAGGTGTCCCAGCCTCCAGAGCCAATGTAGAGGCTACAGTTTGCTGTATAAAACCAAGCTATAAGCTATTTGACTCCATTGTATGTAATACCCTGCTGTCAGGCCCTTCCCCAACCTATACAAAAACAACATAGACAACCGACTGACATATAAAGGGGGGAGGCTGTAGTCTACCTGGCTGTCAGCATATGACTTTATGGGCTTTCCAACGTTCTATTTTGTGCTTGAAGCATTTCTTGTCAACACTTCCTGGTCAGAGGCCAATGCCCAAGCCTTCCAAGGAGAGAATCAAGCATTGCCCAGCTCTTAGGTACTCGCCTACATCTGTACATCAATAGAAAAAGGATTAGATATTGGAAACCTTGAGGATACCAATCTAGTAGTATAACCATTGCAAGTCCAACCTTTACGTGTCTAATGATTATTTTATTTTGATAATTCCATTTTGAAAAGTCGAATATTCTTCAAAAAAAATCTCTGGTTTCCTTCCCAAATTTTTTTTCTCAGAATTGTTTTCAGGTTGAAAATTTCAACATCTCTGGAATAAATATAATTAGTGTTGGAGCTGCTAAGGTATTACGGTATGTATTGAAAAAGAGGGGTAACAATAAATGGGTTTCTCACATGTCATGGTTTTTGTGCATTCCTTTGATCCTCACCTCCTACAGCACAAGTTTGTACATGCACATTACTTGCAACTCACAAGACTAGTGTGAGATGGAATGGAGGCTGGATACTTTATGAGAAGTGGGAACAGGTGTCTGTTTGTGAGGATGGAAATCTAACTTAATGGATGAAAATATAAAGAAAATTTTGACAAGAGGAAATTTTGACAGTTGCAAGAATTAAGATCATGAGAATGGGAAAGGATCGAGAGACATTAGGTGGAAGGATCTCCTTCTTTGGATTCTTCTCCAATTTGGTGGTTGTGTGCTTTTTTTGTTTGCAAATGAATTCAAAACAATGGTGTGTTATGGTTGTGATATGGGGATGTTTCATATGCAAAACTCTTGAATTCATTGTGTGTGATGTGTTTGGACAAAGGTATCTTTAGAGGTTTTGTGGGGATGTTGTTCAAATAGTTTCGTGCTGGTAAGAAGTTTTCTTCTTCAAGGACTATTGTCTACAAATTAAGGAGGGGATGGACTTGTTATTATGAAGTAGTGAAGATTTCAAAATATAAAGCAAGCATTGTATGAAGACAATTGTTAGCAAGGCAATGAAGAACCAAGTCATTTTGGTTTTGTGATTTTGGTGGTGAGGTATTTGCTTTTATGATTCTTGTATTATTGTTGATGAGAAGAATGTTCATGGAAAAAATTCAATAGTTTTAAGTTATAGTTTTTCATGGCCAAACTTTCCATTATGCTAAAAGTTTAGGTCTAAATTACAAAAGCTTAAGTTAGTACGTGTAGGTTAAAGGCATGTGGGAAGATGATGAATATCCCCAGGGCATTTCAGAGCCAATTTATGATGAAACATTCAATCAAGCTTGATATGTTTGAATTGTGGCAATAAAAATTGGGCATTTTGGAAAGTTTGGATTGTGAGATTGGGAAATGAGTTTTTATTATTATTGGAGCTATGAATGGGATTTTTGTCCATACTATGGAAATTTTGCAATTACTATTGAAGCAACACTTTGAATTTTTAGATCTGTAACTAGAAAGTTGGTGGGCAATGTTCCATTTGTAAAAACTACCAATTTAAGGTTCTTGTGGGAAATATCATTCATGAAAGGTCTAGGTTATAGTTCAAATTTTCTTAATGGGAAAGACATGATATGAGTATTGGGGTTGGTGGTGTACTTATATAATTGTTGTTATGGAAAAGGTTAAAAGGCACTTTCATAACTACTATAAAATTATAGCAAATTGATGTTTTCATGCTTAATTTATGATTATGTATGTTGGGGTGTTATGTCACAACGAGGCCATGATAGTTCTAAAGAAAGAATTTAGAGGTTTTTAACATCTATATTAGATACTTCCAATCAACGTCTATTTAAAGATTATGCGATGTAACGAAGGTGGTAATCATCCAAAAATTAAATGTCATGCCCTCATTTCAAAAGGTTCAACATTAGGTTGAGACTTCTTGGGGTGAGTCTATGTGAAACTATTTGGTGGGGGTGCATCAAAGTGACCATGCAACCTGGCTTGCAAGGAAGCAAGGTGGCTCCAAACAAGGTGGTAGAATAGTTACAATGTTGGACAATAAGGTGTCATCCAAGTCAAAATAATTCATGCATTGGTGCCAAACAATGTGTGAAGCAATCTAGGGAACTTGAAGTGACTCATGTGAAGCAATCTTGGGGACTTAAAAGTGATTCATGTGAGTTGATACATTTAGATCTTGAGGGGAACTCTTGTGGTTGGATCACACAACATGTTATAGGGGTGTAAGTGACAAGATGTTAAACCACCTAGGAAGTACACATTGAAACTTAGTTCAAGCCTCAAATAGTGAATCTAAACTTAATTTAAATGTTAGTTGCATGTGAGTTTGAGATGTGGATGTTAAAGGCCAAACAATTTTTTTTAAGTTTTGGATTTTTTTTGGCTTTAGTAGTCAAACTAAATTGGTAACTTTGAAAAGCTAGACTTAGTGCAATAATAGTCATAAAATGGTCACATTTGGAAAAATCGCCAACAAGATTGATTAACATGGGGGTATTGACAATCTTCATGGACAACATTACCACCATTAAATCCTTATGGTACCTTTTCAAAAAGATGAATACCTCCTTTCAATAAGTATTTAAGAAGCCTTAAATGGTTGTTTTGAGGAACACATTTTTTATTATTCTAAAATTTGAGTATACCCTAAATAGGACAACATTTTTTGTATGTTTTTCTTTTATATGTCAAAATTTGTGGTAGAGTATAAAACACCAAATCTTTAGTCAAAAGTTGTGAATGTTTTTCATTATCTACCAAACTAAATTAGTAGAGACCAATTCAATTATACATCTTGTAATTTCTATTGAAATTCTATAGTTTACAAAGCTACAAGTTTTTTTTGTGTTTTTAAAATTTTTTTGCAAAATCTTTACTTGCATTTTTTTGTGAATCCTTCAAATTCAATTTGAATTAACTTTTTGGTAGAGTCCATTCAATCATTTCTCTGAATGGTCTTAGATTTGGTGGCCATACTAGGGATGTCAAACTAACATTTCTAGTTTTGCAAACTATAGTCTATGGTTGAATTTTTATAAGCGACAAAGTTTTGCACTTTGATGTTATAGGATTACATAAGCATTTTTTGCACATGGTCACTTTTCATTATGAACACTAGAAAACATGTGGTTAGACCACTTTGCAAACCACTGATTTTGCAATGGTACCACTATAGTGGGTTTCAAATAGGCTTAATGGTTTAAGACAATGGTTGGTCCTAATGGGATAAGGAAACCACTATATAAGCAATTGGGTGGTTTGGTTCAAAAAAATTCTAGTTTTTAAAGGGTGCCCATGCAAAAGGTGTTTAATTAGTGGTTCTATGGGTTGTTTCATGCGGTGGTCATTAAGGCGATTGGTCAAACATTGATTCATTGGTTAAACATAATTTTGATTAATCAAATGCCATGTGGAATTTAAACATTGGTTGCCCAAGATAAGCCATGTGACATTTAAACATTGGCCACCCAAGTTATGCCATGTGGGATTTAAACATTGGCCACCTAGGCTAGACAACATGGCATTTAAACATTAGCCACTCAGGTTATGCCATTTGCATATAAATTAAATGACCTAGGTTAAATTTAAATTAGGCCTAAAATTAAGTACCTAGGATTAGGAACCTAAAACCTAAAGCCTAGGCAATTAGGCCTAGGTTTAGGTGCTTAAAGTAAGCTTAAATAACCTAAGCCTACCCTAGGAGCCTACATTATGTCCTTTCCTAGGTTGCACCTAAAGTTAGGCAATTAGATTAGGCCTAAATATAGGCTTCCTAGGTAGGTATGTAAGTAGGCATAGGTAGGTAGGCCTAAATAAGTAGGTAAATAGGATCCTATTTATTTTTTAGTGACAAACCTTTTTTATTGGTTCATCACAAGCAATATTTGCACTTTGAACATATTTAACACTTGCATTGTGTGTAAATTAATACTTTTTC
>Ga0209208_10001448_pt1 | contig 33507 bp, 21 predicted proteins | sample S1TSphfallax_3_FD_187694 | JGI IMG/M metagenome (GOLD analysis project Ga0209208, IMG submission 187694) | Host-associated microbial communities from peat moss isolated from Minnesota, USA - S1T2_Fd - Sphagnum fallax MG (SPAdes) (version 2) | ecosystem: Host-associated > Plants > Peat moss >...
GTCTAACCCTAGTCAAGTTAATCTCCCCTATTATCCAAGAAACGAGTGCTCGGGATGTTTTGGGGGAAATAAACATGAAATAAATACCCAAAGGTCAGTTTTTTTATTTTAAGTTTATATATATATTTTTTTATTTTTTTTATTATTATTATTTTTTTTTTAGTGGCGAATTTTTGCACCATGGTGACCCAATATATACATATTTCCATTGCCTTTTTTTTACTGGTGAGATTTTGCCAAAAAGAGATAAGTAAATTAAAATTTTGGTAAAGAAGTGATTTTGGAGGTTTAGAAGAAAGATTTTTATTTTTATTTTTTTTAATTGCTAGATTTTGACCTAGGTATTAGGTGGGTAGCCATAATATAGTAGGATCACTGGTTTTTTTGTTTTGCTAATTTCCTATTGAATGTTTTGTGGTAAATAATATATTGTCAAATATTCTTTTTTAACTCAAAAAAGGGGCCAAATTTTGAATAGAATTTCTGAAAAATCTCCATGTTTTTACACATTGTTCAAGCAAGTAGCCATGATATAAAAGGATTTTTAATAATTTTTTTCCTTTCATGGTTGGTCTATAGCAAAACATGGTTAAATCTCCTTGTGAATGATCACTAGTGTGACAACATCACAAAATTGAATATATATATTTATATAACGATGCTTGAAAAATGGGCATTTTTTGTAAATGTGTCATGAATTAATGTTGTATCTTTTTTTGAAACATTCACCATCGAAGCTACATTAGAAAGTGAAAATTGAAATAAAAAATTGCTAGTTTTTTATGGTTTGTAAGGCATCCACTAAATACACTAGGAAAAATTGGGTTGGTTTTTATATTGAAATTAAAACATAGTACATTTATCCCTAGTTATTGTGAAATTGATATTTAAATCATTTTAGTTCTAGTGATGATGATGCATTAGCGTTGGTTTAGGCAAGACAACTTTAGGTTTCATAAATCATCCTTTAAATAGTTTCAAATTGGAATTTGATTTGTCATTTCTCATCTAAAAAGGATTGAAAGGTGTTTTTGTGGATTTGTGTCTTTCCAAAGTTTTTCTTTTTGTCAACACCATAGAAAAGAATAGATTTTCATACCTTATGCACCAATTTGCATCTCATTTTTCTTCATTTGAATTTGAATTCAATTCAATTCAATCAAATTAAAATTTAATGGCATTTGATATAAAAAATTAATTCAATTCAATTCAAGAATTTAGATTCAATTCAATTTGAATTCAATTGAATTATATTCAGAATCTCAAGTTCAATTCAATTCAAGTTGCATGCAATGTCACTCAATACTTTCATTCAAATTAAACTTAATTTTCACAAAATCTAATTTTTTTTCATCATTGATAGTGTGCAACAATGTGAAGCTCAAGTTTATAATGTGATGTTACAATAATAGAATTTGTTTGATTCATTAGCACACACATTCTATTGGGCAATTTTTCAATTTTTCTTAAAAAAATGATTGGTTCCATTTTTTGTTCTAATAGCTTCGCTTCACTTGTGATTGAAATCAATAGTGTGAACTATAAACATTCTTGGGATGTGAATCAACAATGGGGAACATGAAATTACATTTTGGAATAGGCATTGGTAAAACTTGTTATCAATTAACAAAATGTTGTTTGCCTTATGAAGGTCAATGAGTTCCTAAATGGAATGGCCCCATGGTAGGCCTTTTTTTTAAGTCAATTGTGGGGGTTAATTTTGGTTGGTTTTGAATGCTCTCCATGGTTTTTAATTCTCTTTGCCGAGGATCATTGGTAATTAGCTTTTACTATTTGGAATTAGTTTCTACAACTTTTTATGTAAAAAGATAAGGCTCATCATTGTGGGCATTATTTGTGTGAGCTTCCTACACCTTTTGTAAGCTAGTTTTTATGGGGGCCATAACACCTTCCATGGGGAGCTTACCCTATACCAAAAAATCTTTAGCAAATTACTAAAACTGAAGGCAAGAATAATGGCAATGGGTAAATTGCAACATAAAGTGGAAGGTAAAACTTTAAGGCCATATGATTTACTAGCCCACATGAAGCAAAACTAATCATGGGTCCAATTTCAATAAAGCCCATGGCTGAAAGTTGTAATGAACATCAAAATCTACATTGATTTATTTTCCCATGATATCTACCAAGTATTTGGATCACAAGAAAACACACAAAAAATACAAGGTGTTTTGAAAAATAAAACACATGCTAGAACAAACATTCCATTTTTCAAAACACCCCACAAATAGTGTTTGAAATAATCAATGTTGGGTGGGTATAAAACCATAATCCAAAATTAGGCCAAGGTTTAACTTGATTATTATTTTTTAAATCAATGGGTAATCAATTAGGATGACATTCAAATTGATACCTTGCCTGTCAAATGTCACATTATGGAGAAACAATTTTCAAAGAATTGGGCTCCTTTGAGAAACTTGAAAATATGGAAAGAGATCTGAATTACATAAGAAGCTAGTCATTTCCATTTGGGCCCACCTTATTATGTTTGGTATTTTGCTTTTGAATTCTTCTTTGTTTTGTATTCCTCATTGCATTTTATTTTTTCTTGTGTTATTGCCTTGTGGTATTGAGGCAGTGTTATTTTTTTTTGTCTTGTGTTGTTGTAAGTGGCGTTTTTCATTTGCTATTTGTCACCTTGGTCATGGCGTTGGTCGTGCATATTTATTGGCACTTTTCACATTACTCATTGTGTTGCTCATCATGTTGTTCATAAAATTAATCCTTGTATTTCATGCTACTTGTTGTGTTATTTTTCACTCTACTCATGGTGTTGTTTAGGGGTGCTATTTCTATAGTGATGTTCAACAACATAACAAGTACCACCATTACCCCCTTCTTTGCTTTTGGTCGCTTTGTTTTTTGTTGTGATGCTCCTCTTTTGTGGTGTTGGTACTTTCCATTTGCCTTTTTGTAGTTTGCAAATGTAGTTAGCATTATGGTGTTGTTATAGCCTTGACAATCAACAACCTTCCACTCCATAAAAGTAGGTCGTTATTTCTTTTTATCTTTTGGTTCTTTTAAAGGTTTTCATGTTTTTTATTTATTTATGTATGTTGTGTGTTTACATTGTATTTATTATTTATGTTTTGTTTATATGTTGTTTTTGTAAGTTCTATTTGGTTGGTCTTATGTTAATGTTGTTTTCTTTTTTACCATTTTTTATTTGTGCAAGACCAACAAGTGCAAAATGCAAACTTATGGATTCTAATGAAAATTTGACTTACATTTCTTAAACATAGTTGTGGATAGATCACTTTTGCGATTGCACATTTTCATTGGCATCTATTTTGCAATATCCATCATGAGAAAAACATGAGTGATTGCACATTATACTTGTAAATGTTTGTCATGTGTTTCATTTGTTTGCATCACTCATGTTCTTTAAAATTGGAATATTAATAATACTCAATAAAAGCACATCGCATAATTGGAAAAACATATATTTGTTTAACTTTCTCAACCTTAATCTATTAACATACCTTTTAAAAAAATTGAAGCCAATTCTTTTGGATGATATATTTATGAACGAAAGTGAAATTTCAATGGGGGAGAAGAATGAGCAACAATGCTTCGAATTTTAAACTATCGATTAACAAAATTGTTTGTATATTTTTTCATGTAGCACTTAGACGTCTGCCTGAGAGGGGCTTTTGTGCATCGCACAATTTCCATTCATCCTTAAATTGTGAGTAGTTTACTTGCTTTATCTACACTTCACTCCATCATAAGGTTTATCGAGTTCAACTTTCGGCCCAAATGTAGCACAAATACTTTAGAAAGTGCATCAAGGTCAAGCGTTACCCCTTTTAACAAACAACCCATGGGCCTTCTACCTCCACGTGGAACTCAATAAAGCAAGACATTTTCTTCTACCCATACTTTATGGTTTTGAATGCATAGAAGAGCTTTTTATTTTGCACATAAAGTCAAAACGACGCACACAACATACTCAAAACCCAAGTGTTATTATATGGATCGGTACCTTAGAAAGGGCGCAACCAATAAGATGAGAGGTTTGAAAAGTTTCAAGCATTGCCAAGTTCACAATTTTAAAATGATGATTCAATGTAATGAAAATTTTAAAACTTACATGAACAAATAACTGGTTAGAGACCCCGTGGAAGAAATTCTTTAATTTGCAATTTTTTTATGTCAATGATGAGTTAATGTGAAGGTGTAACCAAAAAGAAAGTGGAAAATACAAATAGCAAACATGATTACATCCAATAGATATAAACAAAATTAGATATGTTGGCACCCTATAACACATAAGACTTTTTGAATTTTTAATGTACGAATGTCAATGAGGGCTTTTGTTGACATTCATTAATTTTAACATAATCAACTCTCGTATCTTCTAATTGGTAGACCCATTACAGATGTCTAAATTTCTAGCTTACATCTTCTTAATGGTCATGAACTACTAACTACCCAACTCCAATGCATATACTATGAATTCAAGATTCTACCGAGGTATGGCCTTTGAGATTAAAACTCTCAAGCTTCACTCAATCCATGTGAGCCACTACCCGCTCTCCCATTGAATGCAACAATGCAGTGTACCTCCATTTCTCTCAGCTGAAAACCTAAAAAAAACATGGAGACCCTTAAATCTAAATGCTTCTAGAGAACCTAACTTTGAGCAATAAGTACCAGGTTAATCTAAAGCCATTCAGTAGGATAGATTCATGTGTAAGAATGCATGACAATTTTTTCTCTTCAAGTTTCCTTTTCACTCTTGATTTTGTTTGTCACATTCTGCCCACCCTATGCCCTTGAGGTTTATAATATTCTTTCTATCAGTTGCCTATAACATAGATCTACGGTATTACAATTCAATCTCCCCATTCCTAGATGATCCCAGACTTCTATATGCCCATTTGTTCTACGGTTCAGACCCTTCAGTTCTTCATCATACCTCAACATCAACCCCTCATATCTAGTTTTACATTGATCTGAACAATTATTTAGCTAAGTCATCGATGCAGTGGAATTCATCAACAACTAGCTTAGTAGTCTGAAAACTACATAACAAAAAAATTGCATACCATAAATAAATGCCCCCTTTTCTTCTTCACACTGATTTTTATTCTTACCTCCTACCATCCATTCTGCAAACCTTTTTCAATGTAGTCACTCCCTCCACCATCCATTGTTTGACGCAACTCTTGTCCTCCATAACACACAAACAAACAAGGTCGCCAACCCAGCATTCCTTGTAGCAAAAATAATGAGTTTTCGTCGCAAGCGTTCAAAAGTTGATAGCCATTGAAAATAATTAAAAAAAAAACCCTAAAACTTGTTGTGTTCACACCAATTAAAGTGACTTTTTGTTCGATCACAAAGGTGCCACAAATTATGTAATGACAAATTATGTAGCATAAATTATGATAGTAGTGTAGTGGGTCTTGCAATTTTCAACCAATGAACAAGGCTTAGGATTTAGGTCTAATTTCATACTTTAAAAATAATGGTATACCTACATTTTTTTAAATGTAGATATAGACCATGGATTAATTACAAATTCTTTTGAAAAAAAAGTGAAAAACAACATGAAATGTCTAATGGAAATGCAATTTACAAAGGAAAGGTATGTGGTAATCCTAAATGTTATCTTTAATTTTTCGAGGACCATAGATTTTTTCAAAAAATGTAATGTGCAACATAACAAGTTTTTCAAGAATTTGATTCTTTTATTGTCAAAAACCATCTACCCATTCTATTTGTTGAGATATTTGGTTTGATAATGCAACCATGCCCTCATGTTGTTTTCCCTCCTAGAAAGCCTTTATTCAAAAAATGTCATAATTGAGAAAGCAAACAAACATATGTCCTAATAGTTTTAACAAATTTTGTTTCTATCACTTCAAGTTTTAGATGTCCACAGGGGCATGTGATGTTTTTACTTTTGTGTGAATTTTTTGGGAGCATATTGGGTGCTAAAACATATTACAAAATGTGGCTTTCTTGTTGTATTTAAAATATTAAGGCAAACATTCACAAGAATCTTTAAGACCTTTTAGAACAATATGGTTTAACAAATCAAATCATTGTTTATGTGAAGGATGAAGGCTCAAATTTGAATATAATGATAGATGTTTTGAAGTTAGTAATTAGTTGTAATATTTTGGATGTGGAGGAAAATCTTCAAAACACGTGTTTTGGACTACCTTCTTTAAAGTTTGTCAAGATGAAAGTGTCGAAAAGAATGTGTGAATGTGCGTAGAGGCTTAAGATATGATTCTATCAAATTTGCCCAAACATATTTGCAAAAATGTATAACGTGGCCTAAAAAGTTAGAGAAAGGAAGACAAAAGTGGAGGAGAACTTGCATTAATGCAAACCTTATTGTCATTACTTGCATTTTCAATCAGTCAATGGGTCAACGGTTATTAGGTTATGCCTTACATGCAACCATATCCACAAGCATTAAATTAAAAGAAGAAATTAGCCATTTTGTTTTGGATACCTTGATGAAAAATGATTTAAAAATGGATATTGATTGATTGGGAACTCTTATACTGAACATGAAAAAGGTAGTATTTGGGGTCATTGATTCTTTTCTTTCCATCTTGACAAAATATGATGAGAGGAAAACTCATAATATGTTATCCCTAATGTTAAATCTTAAATTCAAAAAGTTTGAATTTTATTTTATTTTTTATTAGTTGTCAACAAAGGGTGGCCATATCTAAAAAATATGATAGGAGGTTGTTTTTCTTGTGTTTTTTAAATGTTGTTATCATTTGCATCCATTATCCAAGGCCAAAAGTTATTTTGTTGACAAAATTGATAAAAATTATAGTTTGGATGTATTTGAAATGGTAGCAAACATTAGTGAATCTATGAAAGAATGTGTCAATTGATAATTGTTGATGTTTTGAAAACATTAAGTGGATGTGATAAGCATCAAGTGCCCTTTGGAATGGTAGAAAAAATATGAATCCATGTTTTCAACTATTGGTTTTTTAATTTGACCCATATCGAGGATTGTTAGTTTTCAAATTGAAATACAACAAATATTTTCCTTTGCTAGTAAATTCACAAATTTGAAAAGATATCACTTGCAGTTAGATAACCTTGAAAATTCATTTAAAAAAAAAAAAATTGGTTAAATGACACGAGGGTTGGTCTTAAGACCCTTTTTAGTTTAATGAGATTGATAGATTTTAAAATAAAGTTAAAGGAGGAATTTGAAATTTTTGAAAGTTATTTGAAGGAGATGAATTCAAAAAAATTGTCCCAAATGCCAAAATCAACTATCATCACTGTCATTAACATCAGTGTCAACATAATCATGGATGATTTCATCCATGAACATCCATTGTATATATCATCCAATGGATGATATTCATTCACATTGATGACATTCATCCATCATTATCCATTCTAATCCATAATTTATGAATTTCATCCATCATTATTTACTTTTCATGCATAACTTGTAATTCACTATAATTTTAAAAGGTTCTCAAAAAAGGTTATTTGTACAATGGGCATATGGAAGCTTTCATGGAAACTTCATTGAGTTAAATCTCCAAATAGGTATGTATAAATAAAGCTAAAAACTTCATTATCTTTAATTTACTAAACATTAGTATGAAATAAAAGTTTACATGATAGCCTTGTTTGTTTCATTTCATGTTCTCATATGTTATCACAATAAAATTTTGTTTGAATTTTTGTTTAGCTCATTTCATGTTTGTGTATTTAATTTTCATGTTTTGATTTTGGATTTGGATTTAAGTTTGATTTTATTATTATTTTTTGGGGTTTTATGTATTCTGGAATTTTTTTGTCTTGGTAACTTTTGTGCATGTACAAAAAAACCTAATTATTACACATTCTATGTAATGATTTTTTCCTTTAATAATTTCTCATTTTATACTAACCATGTTTGTGGATGTGGATGGCAAATAATTAACACCATATGTTGAATGTGGTATACATTGATAAAGGCCCAATTAGAGGTTCTTAATGTCTCAACACGCCCCTTACTTTGGCTTCTAATGATAGTTACCACATTTAACACGAATTGTTTATCATTTCCCCACCTTCATCCATAAACATAAAAAAAACTTGGGCTCCATGTCATTACACACTACCAACGGTGGTCAATTAATCAATTGATGAATAAATGGAATTGATTTTGTGAAAATTAAGTTCCATTCAAAGGAGTATATTGAATAACATTATATGCAACTTGAATTTGAATTGAATCAAAATTCAATTTGATTGAATTTAGTTTTCATTAAATTGGATTCAAATTTAATTCAAATTCTTAAATGGAATTTGAATTCAATTCCAATTCAACTAAATTTGGTTAAAAAATTGGATTAATATTCAATTGAATTGAATTCAAATTCAACTGAAGAGAAACGATATGCAAATCAGTGGAGAATGTATTTAAAATATGCTTGTGAATATGTTATTGGAAAAATAAACTTTTAAAAAATACAAATCGAAAAAGACACCTTTACATGCCTCTTTAATTAGAAATGGGCTAAACAAATTCCAATTTGGAACCATCCAAATGAAGATTTATGATTCACAAAACCTAAAGTTGTCCTACTTAAACCAACTTGATCAATCATCATCATTTAAATTTGACATTAAAAATGAAAATTTAAAAATCATAATTACAGTTAATTGTATAAAATCAATCATTTTTTTCTTAACCTTCTAAATATCATGGTATCCTATGCATACCTATTTATAAATCCAACTTAAATTTCACATTATTCCAAAAAAAAAAATTGTCTTAAAAATTGTTAGGCCATGTTAGTGTTACCTACAAAGATGTTATATAACAACAATCAATGTGCTCCTTATGTCCTTCATTCTTTATCTTAATTGAAGATTTCAAGCACATTCACAATTAATTAAAATTCATTGCAACAAGGTTGATTTTGCTTGATCCATAAAACCTCAAAACAAAAAAATGTCCAATCATCCTTTCACCATTAAGATATATGTTTTTTGACAATTTTTGTGATTAAAAAGGTTTGATTTTGATTGAATAATAGATAAATTTAACGCAAATATGCTACAAAATGACATGCAAATATGTTAATGATAATTAATGTAGAAGAAATAATTTTAAATAAATGGTGAACCAAAGAAATTTTGGTTGAAAATAATTATGAGTAAACGAGGATATAATAAAGGTAATTATGAAGTTTGAAGACTGATGTTTTTGTTGTGAGATTTTTAGTAATTATTTTAAAATTAAATTTACAATGTGATTAATATTGTTTTGGTCATTATTGTGATCACTTTCACCCACACAATGCTTGTGATTGGCCTTAGATCATTAATAACCATGTTGTTTTTGCCACCAATTGTTGAAGATGATTTTAATTTTGCTTTTAAAATTCAACTCAATTTGATTACAAATGATTTTCCATGTATGTATTGAAATATTGATAATCTAATAAACATGATCTTCAATATGATATTGAGGAAACCTTCAAAGGAGAAGCATTTACATTTTCAAGAATCACAAAAAAATGTTTCATGATTGCCTTGAAAACTATTTCACATGTGAAAAATAAAATCAATTTGGCACGCAAATGGAAGAAAATAATGAATTTTAAAAGCTAATAAATAATCGTTTATAAAATTCAACAAAACCTCAACTTGTTGATTGTAAATCAAACTATATATTGATTAGGTTTTTTGAATAGATTATGGAAGCTAGTGTTTATCCCAATGAGGTTTCTATTTTATTAAGATTCCCCTTGTACTTTCCCTCTAACATTCCAAAGCAAAATGACAAATTATGGATTTTTTCTAGAATAAACATTAGTCTTATGGGCATGACAAATGGTTCGTCCCCATTTTAGGTTTTTCTTGTTTGAAGGTGTTATCCCAAGGAATGGCTACCACGTGTCATCTTTCATTTTATGGGAGTCCATGGCATGAAAAGCATGTGGAGTTGAATGGAATGATTTAGTTTTCATTTTTTTGGGTTTGGATTCTTGCATTGTGGATGACTTTGATTTTGGGAGATGTGTGTATATTCCATTTGTGTGACTTTGTTAGTTCCAAAATGTGGGGCACCAATAAGAAAGAAAGATAATTGACCTAAAATTGTTCAAGCTTTTGCTACCCAAAAGAAGAACATATAGGTTATTATTTTTCCTTCATAGAACACTATTTTGTATTTGGCAAGGTTAAATTGGTTTAAACATATAGCATGATTTTGCATAGGATTTAATAAACAATGCATCAAAACATCACATGCAACCTTTGATTCTTCTTTACAATTGTTGAAATTGAATACCTTATTATATCACAACACATTCACTTTCCCAAGAAATGCATTTTGTAACTAAACATGATTGAACAACTCTTCAAAGTATGAATGAAACTACCAATTGTAGCCAAATCTGGCTAGATCTTTATAGGGATGAACACCACCCTAGCACTATTTTAATATCCTTTTAAAACACATTGGTCATAATAAAAGCACCTCTACTAGCATTTTTTTTTGGGGTGGTCAATTTTATGATGTAACATCATTAATGATCATCCCAAACAAAATTTAACATTCATTGGTAACAAGTTTGTCGAAAAATATCCAAATTGTAGAATACTTGAGAAAACTACCTTAAAATCTAAAAATTGTGTTGAAATGTGGTGAAATTTTCTCAAAAAAGAAAATTTCCCTCAAATTGTGGCAATTTTTTTCTTTTTTAAAAGAAAAATTGTGACATAACATTCCCTTTTATTTTATGAGATCAAAATTTTGTGAAATTTTTTCAAAAATTTTCTTTATAAAAATGTATTTCCCTCTCCACCCCTAATTCCACATTATGCAAAATCTATTTAAACATTTAAAATCACGAACTAATATTCTCATGTTTGATCATAGCGCTTGCAAGCTTACAGCATTGAGGGTCTTTTTCGATTGAGTGGTGGTTCTGGTCATAGATTCTGCCTCAATAGCAGCTTTCCATTACATTTGTTTCAAATAGCTCTCTGCAAGCACTCGCAGTCATTGCTCATAGATTCTACCTCAATAGCAGCTTTTCATTACATTTGTTTCAAATAGCTCTCTCTCTTAGCACTTGCCAGTCATCTCATAGCTCTTACAAGTACAGCAGATTCACCAAACGTGAAAGATGTGTGCACTATGAGTCAAACCTATGAATCATCACGTTGGGGAAGACACTTGTCATTCTCCATTTGTAGGATGATATGATCCCATAAGTTCCTTCATGAAATTTTCACAATGTTCCTAACATGAATTACCTTTTAGATCTCTCTAGCCCAGGAGGAGTAGAGCTCTTTAATGAAAAGTGCATGTCCATGCAACAAAGGAAAAAAATAAACAAGCCTCCATTTTAGGCTCAGAGTGTGTAGTCTGTACCTATGGGGCAAGGGGTGAATTTTGTGCCGTATGGCAAATTTCTTTTAAGGAAATATTTGACAAAACTATTTTTTCAGCATGATTTCCACTAAAATTCTCTGTTTTATGAAGGTAAAAATAAAAATAAAAATGAAAATCCCAATTTCTTGACATCAAAATTTTTGGGGTGGAGGAAATATTATAAATAGAATAGAATAAAATAAAATAAAATAGCTGGCCATGATGGCCCATGGACCCAAGTGCTAAATTGTAAACAACTTTCCCTAAGGAACCTCTTATCCCATAGGGTACCTAGTAAGTAGGGGTAAGGGCCCCACAGAGGTTAGATATTTTGGAATGGGTCCTAATAGAGGAAAGGAGATAGACACCAAATCAATCTCCCAATGAATTTCACAAAAGAGAATGAAAAAAAAAAAAACAAAACAAAGCCCATTTGATGCTCAACTCTCTGCTCACCAATCAGCGCTCTCTTTACTGCCGTCGAGTGTGTTGCAAAACGACGAACTGACGACTTCGGATAAGTAGCTCTCGTCCTCAATCGTCGTTAATTCGTTCGTTCTTGAGTGAGTGAGTGAGTGAGTTCGCGCGAAACCGTTTCCTGGCACCAATGTGTTTTCTTTTGGCGCGGGGTCAATTTTGCGAGGTAGCCAAAGTGGCGATAACCCATATGAAGATTTAGCCAGTTTTTTCCACAATTTAAATATAACAGTAGAAATTGTTAAACATCTTTCTTTATTTATGGCTATCCTACTTGAACCATATATAGAAATCTGATTATTTTGATTAAAATTTTGAATAATTATGGCTACTGAAAAATCTCAAAAAGCAGTTTGATTTTAACACTTTTAATTTTCAATTTCTCTTTTTTCACTAACCTACTTGAACAATGTATAGAGATCCGGAGTTTTTTCTTAAATTTTGGTCGAATTATGGCTATTGATAATCTTTTCAAAAAATCACTTGGTTTTAGCACTTTTAATTTCTAGTTTCACTTTTTGACTGTACATAGCCAGCAAATAAAGGGCTGGGACCTGGAATTTGGCAATGGTTTTTTTCTTTTTTTGGGGGTCAATTCTGTGGGGTAGCCCAAAGTGATAATCATCCACACAAAGATTTAGCCAAATTTGTCTACAAACTAAATGCAAAACTAAAAATTCTTAAAGAAACAGAATTTTGGCTACCTACTTGAACCATGTATAGGAATCTGGCAATTTTTTTGTAAATTATAGCTATTAAATTAAATCTATTGAAAAAAATCTTTAAAAACGCTTGATTTTAGCACTTTTACAATTTGTAATTTCGCTTTTTGGCTACCCTCTTGAACCATGCCTACAAATTTGGCGATTTTTTTGTAAATGTTGTTCGAATTATAGTTATTGAAAATCTCTAAAAGCCACTGATTTTAGCAATTTTCAATTCTTAATTTGGAAACTTGGCTATTCTATTTGAACCATGTATAGAAATTTGGCGATTTTTCTCAAAATTTGGTCGATTTTGTGACTATTGAAAATTTAAAAAAAATAAAAACACTTGATTTTTGCACATTTTATTTTTAATTTCGCTTCTTGGCTATTTCTAGCTAGCAGAAAAAAGGCTGAAAGTTCGTCCGTGCGACGGACGCGCCAACGGCGACGGTCGCTCACTTCCTCGCTCGCCGGTTCTGAACTTGCACGTCGATTCTCGTTGCGTGAGAATGGATAGGATTGCGCCGAGCGCCGTCGCTTGGCTCTTTGCTCTTGGATAGGATCGTCGTCTCTCTTGTCTCTTCTCGCTTGCTTCCTTCTTTCGTTCGTAGCTGCTGCGGCTGCACAGCCCTGCTCATGTTTCGTACGAATGGCCATGGCTATGAAAGTTTCTGCAAAAGTTTCTACAGCAGAGGAGCAAACCATCCGCAGGTACGCACCATCGCACTTTCCTTGATTTGATGATTTCGGAGTCAAATGTGACGACTCCGGAACAACTTGTCGTCGTCGGTACATCCTATTGCTTTGAAGAAACGTGTAATTGATAGGCGCACTCGTCTCTCCGATTCGACTCGACTCGATTTGCAAGTTTCTTTTTCATGGAAATTTTGGATTTGCGTTAGGAAAGGAGCGGGGACAAGATTTGGAGCAACGAGAGAAATTTTCTTTGGTTTCTGTATGTATCGATTGGAAGAAGGATCCGATCTGCTGTTTGACATTTCGTTGGAAGTCTTTTGAACAGTATGTCATCACAGCTGCTGCGTTTGTGAAGAAGAACGGCCTATCTGAGTTTTTTTAGAGAGAGAGTGAGAGAGAGAGAGAGAGATATGGCCACTATTATTCAAGGGTTGCAGACTGCGCAATTGAGCTATGTCTGCAAGGAGCAGCCTCCGCTAACTCCTCATGTCCGCAGAAACGGTCTCGGGAAGGTGCTCGTGTTGAATAAAACAGGTCGTCGCAGTAATAACGCAGATGGCACCACAGTAATGTGTGGCGCGCGCAGTAGCAGTGGCTTGTGTCTCAGGTTCTTGCACGGCCGCACAGTTCATAGAAGTGTTTCCGTTCATGGATATGGCAACCGGAGGTGCGGGGAGTTTCCATTTCCATCGTCAGTCATGTGCTGTCTTCAAAGCACGCAAGTGGAACAGATTGAAGAAGTGCAGTTTGATAAGAATCCGTCGACATCGTCATCGAGCACTGAAAGCTCCAGTGATGAAAATAGTAGAGAACGGCAAGGAATGGCTGTTAGGAGGGGATTAAGCGCACTGGATGCATATTTTGATAAGCTCCACGGTTCTAGCAGTACTACTGTAAATGGAGCTTCAAGCGCGTCCAGTAGTTTGAGAAATAGTGATGTGACCACCTCCGGGAGGAGTGAAATGGTGACAGTTCTTCTCCCGAGTCAGGATTCGAGCCGCCAGACTAGTCATGCCAGTGGAGCAGAAGCTGCAAATACTGTTGCTATAAAGACAGATCCAGAAAAGGGAGCAAAAGTTCCGCACGGCCTAAGAGCTTTGGATGCCTACTTCAACAAGCTTCGTCCTCCCAAAGCCAAAGCAGGTCTTCTTTCCTTCCCCCATTCAATTTTCCGGTCTCATGTGTTGTTCCATATGGCATCAGTATTTTTCCAGCCGAACAAGGTTCGTAACATGCACAGTATGCCTTGCAGTTGTACCAGAGAAAGCAGAAACTGAGAGCAAAGTGGAGGCACCTGAGGCACCTGGGATAGACACAACCACAGAGGCAAGAGAAGTTGACAAGGATGAGGATGAAGTACTTGACTACAGACAGCTGTTGGAGGAGCTGGAGGCAGCCCTTGAGAAGGGAGTGGAGCCCCGGAATTTGCCTCCACACATGTCTCAAGACCCTATATGGCAGGGTGGCAATTCCTACTCTTATGTTGTGTGAGTGATGCACCCACCACCCATGCACATCTGAGTCTGGCCTTTCTAAGTAGACTTAATGATAAAACCAGGTTCACCTTGCTTGAGAGGTGCAAATGTGATAAACTGCAGTTTTCATTATTTTTGCAGTGGGAAAAAGCAAGTGATTTCACTTGTGAGCTTATAAACTTTGGTCACACATTATTGTCTCATTAAGTGCAGAAAAACATTGGTTGCAAGTTGATTATTTGCATCCTTGACTTGGAACCCCCCAGCCTCTGAAAGTTGCTGCAATTTATGGCTGAGTCTTATGCAGGAACACGCTGGTTGCGGTCAACCTTGCTGTTTTCTTGTTTGGCTTGGCAAGTCCACATGGTGTGCCAGGGATGGGAGATGCATCACTTCCCTACTTATATGGAGCCAAAGTGAATGAGCTTATTGTGGATGGAGAGTGGTGGCGCCTTCTTACACCCATGTTTCTGGTGATTTGCTCTGCCTTCTTGTAAATTACAATGTAACAATGTAACATTTGTTGTACAGTCAAACAGGTTTGGAGTTCATTTTCCAGTACAAAAAATTAGGCCTGACTCAAGTCTATCTGACTACAAACTGGTACATGAGCTTGAATTAACCTAAAGTCAACCATGATGACCTTGATGACATCCTATCCTTGCCTTTGCAAGTTCTGGTATGGTGTTTGATGTATTGTAACAAAAATGCTTTTCTTGTTGTAAACATACAGCATTCGAGCCTGGTACACATAGGCTTGAGTACATGGGCACTCCTGTCCTATGGCCCTGGTGTGGAGAGTGTTTATGGATCAATTGGTTTTGGTATGATCTACCTGATTGGAGGCCTTTTCGGTAACCTTCTGAGCTTCTTCCACACACCTGAAGGCACTGTAGGTGGCACTGTAAGTTTTTGCCTTTAGCTATCTGCAAACTTGATTTTTAACCATTCAGGGCCAAACACTCATTGCTGAGTCAATCTATTCCTTTGCCCATTTCACATTGTGGACAAATGGATCTTAGCTTATCTACTTGCCTTGATGTCACAGGGTCCAGTCTTTGCTCTAATGGGCACCTGGCTGGTGTATGTACTGCGCAACCGTGAGATTATTGGACTTGAATTGGCAGATGACATGATTCGCAAATTGGCCATCACAACTGCTATCACTGTGGCCCTCTGCAACTCTTTCCCAATTGATGACTGGTGAAATCCCTTACCTACATTGTTTTGTCTTCAAGCAACAAGGCTGACATGTTGCTTTTCTGGTCAAAGTTGTTCAGTCAATTTTTTTCCAAAGAGCACTTCAGAGTCTAATGACATGCTTGATCATTATGCAGGACACATTTGGGAGCTGGAGTTGTGGGAATTATCTTTGGGTTTTTCACTTGCCCCACAGTGCATGTTAATGTTCACCTGGAGGAGACAGCATCTGAAAGCAAGAATGATAATGATGATGCAATGGATTCATACCTTCTTCTGAATGAAACCCTTCCTCTCTTTAGACTTGTCGCTGTATTTGCACTTTGCCTTGCTCTCTTCTTCTGCCTCTACAGTCTGGGAGTACCAATTGCCACCGAGTTTCACTTTCTCCATAGTGCTATTAGTGATGAAAACTGGTAGATCATTTGCAGACATCCTAACCACTTATAACCTTGCACAGGGTTAAATGGAAGATGGCCATCACCTTTACTTGTGTTGTGCTGGGCACTGGGAAACCCAGTGTTCACAATGGTGATGATTTAGTCTTTGTACATTAGTAGAGTTCTTTTTCTCAAACACGATGGTGTATGGTTTGAGGTTTCCAAATATCTGTACAGTCAAGGGATCAAGATAATCAGCCCTTAAGTCTAACAATTGCATGTCACCCAACTTTCTATGTTTTGCAACTATTCACAGCCCTGCAAATGTTGAGAACAAGAGAATAGGTGTATTGTGCAGAGTTTGACAAGTGAAGGAGGTTCGTTTCACAATGAGTCTGTTGAGTGTTAGATAATCTTCAACCTTCCGAAGCTTCCAGAGTTCACCAGTGGAGAACCTGTGTCAAATCAAATTTTATTCCATGTACATGTATGATATGTAACCAGGAAACCTTAAGTAACAAGTGATGATTGCTGACAGGATTCTGTATCCTGTCTTCACCCCGCATCCCAATTGACAGTAACTTGCAGTCACTTGCAGATGTATATACAAAGTGAAATGCAAGCACATCTGTTTTAACAACAAACAGCTTTGAGAGTGCCATTCAAGTGTGTGCTTACTACAATCCCCTACTTTCTTGATCAATGATGGAAACTGATGCTTTTCAATTCTGTTCTAACATTGTAAGCTGATGGTGTTGTGTCATTCTCACAGTGACTGCAATAACTCAAGCTATCGGCCTTGTGCTTATAGATACTGCTGAGACATTCTTCAACAAGCTGGGTCATTCTTCAACAATCAAAACAAGAATAGAAGCTTCAGGTTTTGTGTGATTTATTGCACCACTTTACTGCTAAAAGCAAAACCAAAATAATAACAGCACTCAGACTGCAGGCACATGTAACTTCAACCTCTTTGTAATGGAGACATGGAAAGTTTGTCACATGCCAAACAGGAACCCTGTTTGGTGTAGTGAACTACAAAGGTGGAAGCAATCATCATGAGTAAGGAGTTGATGCATTTTGATACTTCTAAAGTAAAAAAGTTCTGCCTTGAAACTGCTTAGCAATGTCTCTATGTCTCCTCCTCTTCCTCCTCCACACCAGCAACTCGGTTGTGCTTCTTGGCATATCTCTGGTTTCTCAAAAACTTTGGGTCCATCTGCACCAAGTAACCAAAAATATTTGTTAAACCACATCACCTGCCATGAACAAAACCAGAATCTGAAAGACAACTATTATTGTAATCTGGAACATTTTTCTTTCAGAGAAAGCCAATGGATACAAACTCCATAACAAGTCAGAAAAAAGGAGGCTGAAATGCTAAAACTCCAGGATTTCAGAACTACACAATGACAAGGATTTCATCGAGACATGGAATGCCGAGGGCAGAATTTTCTGATTTGATACTACTGTAGGCTGCCTTAGAGTTGCAAAACAGCTTGAAAAAACCTTGCTCAGGAAATATTGTTGTCTTACCCCCTTCCTTGAAGTGTACTTGTGTTTCTTTGCTTTCTTGATGCCATTCTTGTGCGCTTTGTAGGACTGATTATGCGCAGTATGATTCTTCGACTTGGCCATCTTACCTGCATCTTACCAAAACGCTTTCTACTCATAAGCCGGCCAAAAGCTAAAAACTCGGTCCTCGTGGTCTCTACCCGAAGTGTTGATCTATCCAAGAGAACAACACATCTGGTACAGAGCAAAAGTTATGGCCTAACAACAACTACTGTACACTTTCCAAACAACAGGGCATCTTTAGCTAGTAGCTCTTTACCGAAATAGTTTCCAAAGTGAAGAACGAGATACAGGTGAAAGAAGAAGAATAACAGCAAGAGACTGCATCATAGCGACAGACGTTAGAAGGGCATGAGACTTACCGTGAGACGGATGCAGAAGGCGGCACTTGCAGAGCTCGACTCAAAGACCAACAACACAAGATAGACAACAACAAAAGAGAGCTCCAAACCCTAATCCTCCAGCTCTTGTTGTTTCACAGAAAGTAGGCTCGGGATTAGGTTCGGAATGTGTCTGGGAATTTGTTAGGTTCGTTAAGGTGGAAGAGGTTCGGCATATAGTCATCTTTTTCTCTTTGCGCTGACCTTACTCCGGGTCTTGTTGGTTCAGAGAAAGTAGGTTAGGCATTTGGTTCGGTATTAGGTTAGGTATTTCTAGGTTCGTCGAGATGGAAGAGGTTCGGCAGGTGGTACATCTTGGCTGTCGTTCCTCCGGGTCTTGTTAGTTCAGAGAAAGTAGGCTCGGAAATAGGTTAGGAATTAGGCTCGGTGAGGCGGAAGAGGTCATCTTTTTCTCTAATTCTCTTTATCTCTTGACTGTCTTTCCTGCGGTTTTTGTAAAACAATTTTTTGAGGGCCTTAGTTAAAGTGCCCTTTTTTCCAGTATGTTCAAAAGTCCATGTGCATTAAAAAATATGATCAACATTTTTTTTTTCCAAAAATAATTTAAAAAAATATTTTGCAAAAATATTTTTTAAATCATTTATTTGAATTTTTTAAAATTCATTTATTTGAATTTATTTCAAGTTTTTTGACAATTTGAGAAATATACCTAAGTTAGAACTACACTATAAATATAGGAGTGATACTTTAGTTAATAGTTTATAGGTCAAAGTTGTTCTCCCTTAATTGAAAGGTCTTGAGTTTAATTTTTCAAATTTTCAAAACTCAAGGCTATGTTGGATTTTTAATTTTTAAAAACCCCATTTTTGAGATTATTAAAACATTAAATATCAATGACAAGTATGGTGGTATCAAAACCAACATGACTATAATGGGTATTCTCTAACTTAAAGATCCAAGTCTAATTTGGTAAATCTAATTACCTTGCATGACATAATATGCTAAATACAATTTTTTGATTGTCAAGGGTTGAAATTGGCACACCTCATAAAATCTCGAGCAAATTTGGGATGAAAATAAAAAACATATTATATCTTGCAAAGGTGTGGATGATAGGACATGTGACATTGTAAAATTATTAAAGTTGTGTAGAACCAAAAACAATAAATAAATAAATAATATATATAGTTATTTAATTATTTAATTATTTTGTCAAATGTAATGGTGGATTAATGCACAATAATTAAAATGTTATATGTTCTTAATATAACATCCAAAAATTTGTTATCAAATCTCCAAAATCTTCTTGTTTTATGTTTCATTTCATTTTTTTTTAATATGCATCATTTGAATATCTTTCATCACAAAACATGTTTTGCTAAATGTAGTGGTGGATTAATACACAAAAATTGAAATACTATATGTTTTCAATATAACATCAAATTTTATTTTATTTTTATCAATTCTCTAAAAATTTCTTGTTTCGTGTTTCATTTCATTTTGTTTTTTATGTGAATCATTTGAATATCTTTCATCACAAAGCATGTTGGAAATGTTGTTTGTCATTACCCATGGTTGGTGGCCTCATTAAATGTCACAACATCATGATCAATTAATTTATTGATTTGGTTTTTCTCCCAACATTATACACAAAGCATTTGGACCATTGTAGGGTTGTGACATTCATAAAGATGAAGATAATACATTATGCATGCTTGAAAATGTTCATGTGGTGGCAATATTGTCCAATGTATTTCACATAATATGGGAAAGGCAGGGTGGTTCAAAGAGAGTTATCGAGTAATTCGTTGTATAGCATGTTGTGCACCTCTCATTTTGCTATGGATATGGATCATTGATTTAATCATTGGAGCCATTTATTATGATGTTTGGGTGCCTCGATTTACATTTCAAGGTGCACAAATTAATTCTTTCAACGTCACTAGCAATGTTGCACAAGAATTAGACCTAAACTTTGATCTAAATTATAGCATTGTGGCAACACATTTTAGCAAATTGCAAACAATTGAAACATTTTCATATTTCTTTGTCACTTATTATGATAACAATGTAATTGGTGAAAGCACGATAGTTTTTCATCATCCAAACAAAACAACAATAGACAATTTGCCATTATTTTCTGCACAAACGGTTGAAGGTTACCCACTTGAATACAACATGTGGCAAGCATTGCATAACAATATCAATGACAACAATGTTCAACTTCAAGTTCAAATTCAAGCAGAAGTCACATCACCCATGTGGTGGTTTTTGAAAAAGAAATCAAGAAACCAAGTTTGTGATTTCAATTTCAATCCACCTTCACAATCTTCGAAAAGCCAAGTCTTGAATCAAACATGCAATACAATCTCCAAAGTCATTATTGCATACTCATGAATGCCTCAAAAACACAAATGCATCAAATGATGTTTAAAGGGAGGCCACAATTTTTTGTATAGATTGATTAGTCCTAAATATTCATGCAACTAGATATTGGATGACAAAGCACAATGTAATGAAGAAATAATCCAAAAGTATGCAATTATTTCAATTAAATTACTTTGTTGTATGTGTAATACTTATCTTAAAATTTTAGCATGACCATGGAAATAATCAAACTGATTTAAGCTTGATGTGAGGAACTATCTTATGTTTTTTCCCTTCCAAGTAGCATACAAACTAGCTTTATCACAAGGATCATTTTGCAACCAATATCTTTTGTTTATACAATTTGAAATGAAATGTCCATGGTTTTTTCAAAGAATCCATTGGCTCCTTGTGAATTCTAACTTTAGCATTTCATTTGGAGGGTTGTACATTCTAAATGAATTCAAAACAAAGCATGAAAGTTAAATAAGCCATCAAACCCATTAATTAGAATGAATTTAGTTTACATTTGTGTATTCAATTGTATTGAAGGTTACATTCACATTCCATGATTTTTACTTTGATGTTGCAAGTCAAGTTTCAACAAAATGGATATCAAACTTGTATCCATTTTATTAGATTTTGGGTTTATATATCCCATTTTTCATGACATTTTGATACACATTTGTTTTTTTCCTTCTAAGATATAAATTAGCAATTCATTTTTTCAAGTTACCATGTTTGAGGGAGGAAAATAAAGTCATTTAGTTAATATAATGGAATATCACAAAAAAAGATAATTTAATGTCATTGTTGGTTTTATTTTTCTTTCAATTTTGCAATTTGAATTGTTTCTTCAAGTATTATCAATTATTGATGGTAACGTTTGCCCTCTATACATATACCTAAGTATTGACTCTTGTTTTAAAATCAATGTACAACAAAGTTTGATTATTATTTATATAATCCAAAAATATTCCCCTTAACAAATGTGATAATGCAACAACATAGGGTTTTTGTTGTAAACATCATATTCTTCTATTTCCCTTGAAAATGAATCTAGTTACATGAGAAGAAAAATGATTTGAAACTTCCCAAAGTCATGAAAAGGTACCACCTTTTCATGTTTAATACCAAATAGATAAATCTTTTGAAAAAAAATTCTAGTATAGATGATATTATTATTTGATAACACCTTTGTGTGAAACATGTGAGGTACAATTGCTTCATGTGGATAATTTTTTTAAACTTCATATATTTTGCAAGGTTTCTTATATGCACGACAAATGTCTATCATGACAAATATTATTGATATCACATTGAATATTGTTTCAATTCTACAATTAACCTTAATTACAATAGATTTGCCACATTCAAGTAGGGCGCTCAAGTATCCATCTCCTCGTACTTGCATTCATCTAATTTAACTACATATTACAATGGCTAAAATGAGAAATCCACCTAATTTTGCACCTAGAATGTTGAAAATTTAAACAAACCCCTTTAGATTTGAGGTAAACACTTGAAAACAATGAAAAAAATTGCACAAGTATGTGGTGAAATTTTGTTGTTTTATGGCATTTAACAATTGTGTAAATTATATAATATCAAGGTTCACCTTACAAAACTCCACCAATACCAACATTGCAGCCTTTAATCAAATGATGTAAGTTAGTTCAAACCTCAACAAGCTTGACAAGTTCAACATGTACATACATATTTGATGACACACTTAATGTGATTTATTATGTTAGATAATTAACTAGGAAGTTGTTAAAGACTCTTGCTCCCACCATACCCTATAAGCATGTACATGTCACATACAAGATTTCATTCATAAATTATGACATTGATGTGGATTAAAAAATTCAAATCAAAACTAAAAGTCCAAATGCTTATGTTTGTTTTTCAAACTTGCACTTGCATAAGATGTCATATTAACAAAACAAAATCCTCAAAATAAACCTTACAATTAGATTACCATTGCATTAAAAGTCGTAGTTCACATGAAAAATATGTGCCTTAAGAAAGCACCTACCCATGGAGATGAAGTGCATGTGTGTACTAAATAAACAAAAGAATGGTCATTGCAATATTTCTATTGTGCAAGTTTAATAAAAATGGGAATGGAACAATTGTTGTATGTTCCATTTGTTTAGCACAAACACCTACCAAAATTTCCATACTAATGTAACCCTAGTTTTTAAACCATGTGCAAATTGTAATCAATAATCTAAGTGTGTCAAAAAATACTTTATCCTTATTTGCTTGGAGTCCTCATGAAAAATTTACACATTTGCAAAAGAAATGTCCAAGGAAGAAAATAGAAATCAATGTTACCAAGTGAAAAAGAAGTGTTTATTAAGTTGAACATATATGCACATCCATGCCACATCCATACCTTTGGTCTTATTCATGCAAAGATATAAAGCTAGTTACAAATACTTTCATATTGTGGTCTCCATGCCCCAAACAAGTAATGGGTGGTTTGTAGTAATTTAAACCTTGATTCCCCATTTTTGTGCATGTTTTGGGCATGTATAACAAATCCCACAAAAGAAAAACTTCATGTTGAACATCACCACCTTGATATGGCACTTGGGCCATGTTCCATGTTCTTTGCACTTATTAATGAATATATTAACCGACTACCATATTAATTGTTGTGATAGGCATCGCTTTCCTAGTCTTCATTGAACATAGTATTATGCATTAAAGACAAATGAAATATATGAATTATTCATGATAGTCCTTAATCATAGCTATATTGGTCCATCTATGGCCATAATGCTGAAATAATGATTGTAATTATCTCAAAAATAGATACAACAATTGTTTTTATATTTTAAAACTTTTGACAACGCAAAAATAAAGTTAATAACACATTGTATTATTTTTAGTAACACTTTGTTAATCCATAAATAAAAAATTTCCTCCTTTTATGAGAGGTCAAAAGTACAATTCATAAGATTTTACTATGGGATTGTGTATATTTTTATTTTTTCCTTAGATGCCCTATTTTTTAAATTATTAAACTTAAAACAACAATGTTAGGTATGGTGGTAAAAAATGCCAACGTGGTCATGAAAACAAAATTATAGGTGCAAGTGTTACATTATAGACGTTGAAAACAATTGAAAAGCACTATAAATTTAGATACTAATTACATGATGTGATGCTACAAGTGTTACTTTATGTCTCAAAGGCTTACTATTTCTAGGGGTGCGTCTTAAATTATGAGAAGGAAAACATAAGTACTTTCAAGGTTTGAAGTTTGAACACACAACATTTACAATTATTCACTAATTTGAAATGAAAAAATGATTCAATAAATAGTAGAAAGAAAAAACAATTAAATTATGATCAATGTTATTCAATTGGTTTGATAGGGTCACACAACCTCTCGTCACTACTATTCCCATTTATTCTCATTCCCATTTCTAACACTAAAATTCAAGTTAGAATAGCTTTAGTAGCTACTAAGGTCGTTAATATCATTTTTAATGAGCCCTATGCCATTGCGGAATGAAAAAAAATCATTTATGAAATCATGTGCAATGGCATGGGTTTTCCAAGCCCTTTGTCATGAAAAATTAATGTTTTTGGGCGGCCGACCACATTCACCAACAACAAGTTGATTGTTGTTCATCGACCAACCACCGTAATTGGTCCATGTGTAACATTTACTACTAACTTAAGAAAATAAAGTGTAAATTATAGTGTTTATGGGTAGGGCATGCACTCATGTTTAAAACATATGCTATGTTTAATGATAGCAAGTGGTTTATGATGGAATCAATGAAAATCTTTTTATAAACTACTTGCAACCTTGTTATATGTATTTTTTCTCCTTCTAAAACAAACAAACACAACTACTTTTTTCTTTCTTTCTTCATACAAGGAACACTTTCATTCCTCCTCCCTATCCTTTCTTTGAAACCAAAGAATTAAAGTTTTCCTCAAATACAAATTAGGGCAACATGTTCCCCAATCCATGCAAAAATGGTAACCCCTTCTACATATGTGGCAACTCCTCACTTATTGGCCTAATTCATCTTGATTTGAAGCTCATTCTACATTGCAAATACTTTATCTAACTCATTTTCTAAGTGAGATCAATAACAACCACTTACTTACAAAGATGCCATGTGTTATAAATCCTTTTCAAATAGTCATAGCTCCTTCCAATTCTTCACTTAATTCACAATTTAGTTGATTGAACAATGCCCATTTATTTATACCATGTTTTATGTATTATTGATAATCTAATTTACCCCTTGTATATATGTAAACATTAAAAAACCAAACTCTAGGTTTTTTGCCCTTAGCTTATGATAATTTCATTACTTCAAAATACAATCACATGCACACAAATATACATTCTAACCCACATGAAGGATTGTCTAAATGGAAAATTTGCACTATTTTGTTAATGTTTTTAGAAAAAAACTTGGAAAATGTGTTTTTTTCTTTGTAGAAGGTGGTTTTTAAAGCAAACTTTTGCCACATTTTGGAAAAATACAAACTTTGTGGGAAAATACAAACATTTTCCTATCTTTGCTTTGAAAATAACATGAATTCTCACCATTGGCACATTAACAATTTTCAACAAATTTGCAATTTAATTATTTTTCAATGTTTAGAATCAAAACATGACACCATAGTCACATATGGGTTTTAAAAATTATGTTGTGCAACAAAAGAACATAGGTTTAAAATAAATAGGAATTTATTGAGTTCTAAATGTTATCATTTTCATAACAATATAACAAAATATTGTGAAAAGCTTTTCAAATTGTCATCATGTGTTACATCCAAAACTTGAAACATGAATAATTTAAAGCATTCCAAGTTTAAACCTCCATAATCTTATCTCTATAAATTTGAAACTTGATTTTATAAATCAATAAACACTTGACATCCCATGATAATCACAAATTATATGTACACACTGTACTTTTTGATATAAAAGATTTGGTGGATGTTTCCTAAAATTCATAATTTTTTTGAGTTCACATTAGAAAACAAAAACATTTCCAAATTTTTGCTAAAAAAAGAAAAAAAATTCGGGGATTTTTTTTTATTAAATGCATAGAATACCCAAATTATCAATACAACTTGAAACAAATTAAAAACTATCAATCACATGGATACTTTAATATTGGGGTTTGGCATTTCAATTTAGTTACATGCAATCATTTAAGACAACCCAACCCTTTAATTATACAAGATTAATAAGGAAAGGATAATTTAAAGTTAATATTTTAATTTAATATTTAAAAAATATGACTCATTATGAATTCATCATGAACCAAGCATTATGTAAGGCACATTATAGCCCTTTGTATATTTATTTAAAAACATTCATGGGCACTACATTGAAACTAACAAGTTTTTGAAAGGGGGATTTCTTCAAATATATTGATTGTGAAGTTCATGATTTTTTGAAGTAAGTAAGGTTTACATATATTCACAAATGAAACAACATCTTTTCATATTATTTATTCTCAAAATTATTTATGGGCTTGATTTATGATTTAATTTTTTTTATTGAAATTACCTCCAAAATAATAAACAAATGCCTTTATTTTAATTGATACCAATTTTATATTATGTAAGTGAACCCATCATTATTCTTCATAAAAATCTAAGTCCACTTGTGGTGATGTTTTAAGCAACCTCTTTTCGAACCTCCCACATTCCATGTTCATTCCTAATGTTTGAGTGATTATCTCTTTCACCTTAATCTTCGCTAACTTTATAGAGTTGCACTTGGTTTGTGTCCCATGCTTGCCATGTTTTAGATTAGCATTCTTTGCACTTGTAATGGAGGAACCCACCTATGATTCATGATGGGAATCTTGTGTCCTATTAAACATTGGTCACATGCTAAAGGTTAGTCCACAATACATGTATTAGCAAGTTCACACCAATGTTCTATTCTACTTTCAATGTTCACAACCACACAACTTGTTCCTACAAATGTTCTTCCTTGTGATTGTGTTCATTTGCCAATTATCATCCTTGCTTTGTACCCCTATAGTGTTGAACTTCACCAACATTTTTGAGTGTTCAATGGTTTCTCTTAGTCTTTGCAAATTTGAAGCCAACCACGAACACCTTCTACGAACCCCTAATAATGTCTCATTTGTATCCATGTGAGCCTCACATGTGGTTGGCAAATAAAACCTTGCCCATGAATTGAGGTCAAGTTTCAAAGATATTCATTTCCCATTAGTTGTTGTTCATTATGAACAATGGTGACACTTATGACATGCTTGGGTCCTCAAGATTCCATGTTGTTTCTTCTTAATAAAGTTTGCATAGACAACATTGGCCATGGTAATTTATTTTTTGTCATAGCCTAAAAAATTCTAAACTTCATAAGAGAGTTAGTGTTTAGAGATGATGGCAACAATTTCACCATCACTATTTAAACACAAATTCAAGATCATAGATATCCACCCTCAAATGGAATCACATTTTTTGGATTTGTTTTAAATTACTTATGAATTTATCAAGGAATAGGAGATGCTTATGTAGGCATTAAAGCACCTATGAAATGTGGCTACATCACCATATTTTGTCATTCAAGTTCTTAAGATGGCTAGGCAAAAGCTCCATGCTCCAAACCACGTGTGAAAACTAGGGATTAGATGAATGTTAAATGGGTATGACTTGGAATGCATTATTGATGGAAAGAAATTAGAGCCATCATGTTTTGAGCTAACATTGGTTTTAGTTTGTTAACCCATGCATATTTAACCAACATATTATGTTAAAGAACTATAAATTGTAGGAATTTGAGGCGTGGGGGGAAGGGGGGGGAACAATTGTAAACTTGAATTGAGGGTGACATCATGGAATAAGTGGGCCATCGATTTTAGTTATAATAGTATATTTGCATTTGAAAAAAAAAATGTTATCAATATTGTATGAAAGATTTGAGATAAATTGGATATTTGTGTATTGAAAAAAAACAATGCAAAAAAGAATATGACTCTAGAAAACTTGTAGATTGCACTCCATCCCTAGGTTTAACAAAAAATTATTACAAAAGCTAAAAAAATACAAGAAAAAGCTTAATGTGAAGCAAAGCTTCAAGCTTATTTTACATGCCAATTGTATCGTATGCCAACCATATGAAATGTTTTCAAGCAATCTAATGCTAATTGATATCAACAAGCTACAACCTTTCAACTTCAATTTGATCTTCATCTCATGCTTAATATTTGAACATAATTGAATAATTGAATTAGAAACTCAACACAACATAATCAATAATTCAATAAATTGGGGGTCTACTTTACATGCACCCATTTCTACATTGAGAAGGCATATTTTGTGTGGTCCCAATCCAAAGTTTTGACAATTCACCAAAAAATTGGGTCTTGTATTTCAAGCTTGGGTGGATGGTGCCATAAGATAAAAGCATGGGACATCAAGGGACAATTTTTTAATTGAGAGGAATATTATTGATGGAAACTTCAAGTGAACTTTGAAGCATGAATATGAAAACATAATAATTGTTTGATGCATGACAATTTTTTGGAAGCATGAACAAAATTGGTATACCAATTGGCCACATTTCATGAAACTTTGGTAACAAGCACTTTGTAATCCTTGAATTATTGCAATTTGTGAAAGGGGATTTTCAAAACAAAATGATATAAAAGCCATTACAAGCTTCATTAAAACGATAGATGATTTGATGTGAAATCTAATTAAGCAAGATAGAGTTGGAGAACATGGATCAGAATTTTGTGTTTGAAGTGTGGCACAATATGAAGAATCAAAGAATTCTTAATTTGAACTTATTGCAAGAACTTCAAACTTCTATTTCATCATTGTTAAAATTAGTAGGATTTGATATCTATTACACATGAATGTTATTTTGTTGAACTATTGTTCTACCGCACGGTTGGACAGATGTTGGTGGAAATTTTTATTTAAAAAAATGGTAAGATATGATTGTTGTAGTATGGTGGTTGAAACTAAGCTACTGGCAACTACTTGGTTCTATAGCAACTTGATCTGGTGACTTGTAGCATAATGTGTAAATTAAAATAAAAAAATTGCACAAAAGAAACATGACATGTATTCTACAATGCAAAGTTTAATAGAGTGTGTTCCCTCTTGTATTGAATGCATAATGAGTTCTCATAACATAGTTTGATGCCCTGTTATGTCTGTCAAAACTGGCTGTTCTCGGCCCCTGAGAACAGCCCTGATGATCTCAGGACATTACGTATCACTCTATTGTCTACCTAATGTTGAGTAAATAATCATGTACTTAGCTACACCCACCGTGGAGAGTTCTTTTGTGAATGACACTTGTAAGCTTATGACCCTACAATCACACTGATTTCTTGGTTTGTTTGTTTGGGTTTGGCTGGAACTAACACATGAGTTACTTCTGATGAATTTTGGCAGATTTTTCTATGCAATAATCTGATGGATACTTAATGGTTGTGGGTACTATGTCAAATTGAAAGAGGACAAACATGGCCAGATCTGTTTGATTCTTGCTTATTAGATTGCAGTTGTGAGCATTAGTCTAAAGGAGGACATCTGGGCATGTGTTGTTTCTAGATTTGTTGTGATTTGCTTGTGTCACATATCATTGCAGGACAACCCCTCACATGCCAATTTGTAGCAAAGGGTTTGTTTGTGTAGAACAGGAGTTTGGCTAGCCTACTACATTCAGCAATGAGTTTTGCTGATATCCATCACCCAAGATCCATTGCATATCTCTGTTATTACATTTGACTGACAACCCAATATCATCAATCCAAAGTATACTCCAGTTTGAGCAATTACTAGCACTTAACAGCAAAGCAATTGTCAACATTGGAGGCACTGGCCAGCAACGTTCTGTTGCTCAAAAACCCGATCCTTTGTCCCCATTGTCGAGTTTTCTTGTGGTGGTAAGAGATATCTCTACTTACACAACCTGTTTCCATTGAGCTTCTAGTTGTGGTATGGTAGGTATATATCACCAGTTGCTCAAAGTCAATTCTTGAAGTCCAGAAGAAATGGAAAACATTCACCAAATTGATGATTTCATTGTTGGCTCTCATGACTTTTCTGCATATTCTCTTCGTGTGGTTACATGTCAAAGAAGTTTAAACTAGACCTGATAGTCTGCTTGTATTATTGAGGCAATTTGAAAGTCAGATTAGCTTGGAATGTGCCTTGTGATGGAGAAGGCTTACACGGAGGCAAAATTTCCTTCTGTACCCACTTCCATGACTTGAGAGTTGGTGTGGTGGGCCTTTCTATGCCTTGTGCGTAACAAGTGAAAAGGAAATGAAATTCAACCTCACATGCTTTGTAGTAGCTTGCATGATGAGGATACTAAGTATCGACTTTTATCATTTGCTGTATATCTCTTGATTGATAGTTCAACATCAAGATTGAGTCTTTCCATAGCTCTTGTGAAATGCAACAACAAGCTCAGGACACAGATTTTGTGTAATGGGTATTGCCAATTTTGGGCCAGATTTGTGGAGAGTCACAAAATCGTAGTTTTTACCAAAAACAATGATTTATGATCTTATGACAATATTATATGCTGGTCAAAAGGATTCAACAATCTAATCAATCACTTTTTATTTTCCATCAAATTTTCATTTTTTGACAAAAAAATTGGGGATTTGTGTGTGTGTGTGTGTGTATGTTGTTTGGGAGTGTAAAATTGATGAAAATTTCTATTCTTTGAGTTAAAATTTCGATGTCAAAAAAAATGAAAAAACACTGGTTGGAGGTGCCTTTCACGACTTCTACCTAATTCTGTGTCTGAAACTCTTTCAGAGTGTGACTCACAATTCATGTTGTGATGTGGGTGGGACTTAAAAACAAGTTTTAACTTCATTGAAGTCCTTAGACATTCATCGTGACACATGCTAATCACTCTTTCATATTCGTCATGTACTACATGATGCAGTTGACATAAGTTGAATTGTCATGTAAGAATTCTCACAAGTTTATGGGACCAAGACTATGTCGCAAAGCCATGTAGTTTGATCTTCTCCAACAAAACAATGGCTAGTGATCTATTTTGCATTATCACACCAAATATAATAACAATTGGGTATATTGAAGCCAAATGGCACCTATGGCCTGGCATGATGGAGTGGTTGCTAAAGTTTTCTTTTGAAAATATGGATTGCCTATGGGTATATTAACTATGATCTAATTACATCATAATTGTAGGATGCCACAATGATCCATGCATGCAAAATCCAAACATTAGATCAAAACACTATAAACATAAGCTTTGAATACATAATAAAAACTATTACTAAAAATTGCTCCACCAAGAATTCCCTCAAACAACATCAAATTATCCCCTAAAATACAAGAAGAAAGGAAGGTCAATAAGGACCTTTATGCACAATGCCGTCCATAACATTTGTGACCATTAACATTCATTGTAGCTATTACGGCTAAAACATTTTGACACCCATTTTAACCAATATGGCTACAAACATTTCACAAAATTTGGGGCTATAGTCCCTTAACACCTGAAAAATGAGGCATGTGATTTTTGTTGGGAAAATTGACCTATCCTTCCAAGCCCTAATTTCTCAAACATGATTCTATCAAGCCATTGGTCTAACATAATTGTTACCCTTCTCGAGTCAACCAAAGAAACAAATGATGTCAACTTTAACTAACATGATTGAAATATTTCTTGCTTGTTGGTTATTGTTTTCTTTTTGGGGTGGCCTTCACAAACATTTGTATTGTAATGATACATTTATACCATGAAAAAATATAATGGCAATATTAATTCACAACATGACCAAAGAAAACAATGTTAAGATTGGTGAAATAGATGAGAAAAAAATTAATGATTTTTTGTTATTTGATAATGTTTAAATAACTTGGAAACAACTTAAAAAAAATGTAAAACATGTTTCATCGTAAAAAATCCACCACTTTGGAATAAAATTTATCTAATTAGAAAAAACCCCATTTCATGGATTGAGTTTAATGCAACATCTAAACATTGAATTGTTTTTTCATGGTGACAAACACTATAAATTAGTATATTGTAATACCTTAACAACTTCAATGCTGATTAAATTAATTATAGAAATGTTGAAATTTTCAAAAAATATGCTTTTCAAGGTACAAAATTTCGTGAAGGAAGATAGACAATCTATTACATTTTATTTTATTTTTTACATGAAAATTTGAAATTTAATTAATTATTTGCCAAACGTTTTGAAGCTGCCCTTGTATTATGATAATCAACACAACATATGTAATTAAATCCAAAACCATGAAAAAATTGGAAATGTACAAGTATAGTATTGATTCAAATGCGATTCAATGTTGTGCTTGGTGGTTTACCACCATGTGATGTTTTCCAATTGGATCCTACACCAAAAAACAAGAAGTGGGGTTGATAGACATTTTTGAAATTAACATCTAGCCAAGCAAACTAATGGCTACAAGGTCTCATGACCACTTTCACCACACTAAAAATGAATGTGGATTTAATTCCTTATTAAATCAAGTAGATGCTAAGTATGCATGATAAACAACCAAATTACACAAATGGGGTTGTGGGGGTGTGATTGGACTCATCAAGCCCTATGGAGGGGAAAAATTGAAGGACTATGTTGCCCTTATTGTCGTTCAAGTGTCCACCTTCTTCCAAAAGGTTAAACAATAAGGAATTCAATCATGTTTTTTCCATAGATTTTATATCATTCTTTTCCTTTGTACGTATTTGGAAGCAACCCAATCTCTCATCATGATGCAAATACATCAAAATGTTCACATGAATATAATCCACACATGTGTATGTGAGTAATGTGGAACGTCCAATTTATGTCACAAAGGATAAAAAGATGGGGTTTTCAAATACCTTTTATTTGCATATGGTACTACATGCAACATGTGGCCATAGAGATTCGTATTTGCTTAGATCCAATGGAAAAAACATAGAGCACATGAAGTGTCTTATCTTTATATCTTTGAGTTCATGACATTTTGGTCTTCAATGATTGTTACCTAGAGAAACATTGAGTTTTTTTTGGATACTTTGTTCAACCTTTAGCATCCCATCTCTTCATTTGAAATCATCTTCAATTTTTATTTATTTTTCATTTGGATTGATTCATTTAGATTGTTACCTAGAGAAACATTGAGTTTTTTTGGATACTTTGTTCAACCTTTAGCATCCCATCTCTTCATTTGAAATCATCTTGAATTTTTATTTATTTTTCATTCGGATTGATTTATTTATATGCAAATGTCTTCTATTTTCACACATTTTCTCTCCTAACGAGACGACGAGAAAGTCCATTTCTTCACCTTTTCAGGTATATCTATGACACATGTTGCACAAAAGTTGCTGAAAACATCATGTCCTTTAAACATACACCTTTTCAAGGTGTTAACTTTTATACATGTTTTGCCTCCTTGCACTTGTGACTTATTTGTTTGCCTTACATATACATGCCTCAATCACCACTAGCCCAAAACCAAACCCATACTAGATCTATATTCATTTTGTTTAGCATTCACATTTTCATTCACAATCACTTTTGAGTTTGAATTTTTTTTTGAAATTACCAAAAAGAAAATTCATGTAACTGTTAAAGAATGTTGTTGAGTTTTGTGCTTTCAAAAGGAACCTTTGATCCCAGTTTTTATTTTTTTTATTATTATTATTTTGAAACAATCTTTTGGTCCAGCCTTAAAAACAATTGTTTGGATTTCTAAAAGCTCTAGTTTTGATCATTTTTACAAAGAATTTGGAGTTGGGTCAACTTAGGAATACATTTGATTCTGTCTCCATTATGAATAACTTTTTTTTTTTTTTGGGTGTAATATTAGTTTTTTCATTTAATGCACATAATACCAAATAAAAAA
>Ga0209208_10001449_pt1 | contig 33504 bp, 25 predicted proteins | sample S1TSphfallax_3_FD_187694 | JGI IMG/M metagenome (GOLD analysis project Ga0209208, IMG submission 187694) | Host-associated microbial communities from peat moss isolated from Minnesota, USA - S1T2_Fd - Sphagnum fallax MG (SPAdes) (version 2) | ecosystem: Host-associated > Plants > Peat moss >...
GGAAAGGAAAGACAGTATGAAACTTCAGTTTACTGGAAAAACTGATATGGGTCCCAGTTATTTCGTTTTGTAAAATTTTCATTTCCCACATTTTACATGATTGATGGCCTATTATGCTGAAACTGACCTTTCTCGCCCCCCCTAATCGCAGGACTTTACGGATAACTCTATTACCCATACCCAATCTGGATAAATGATTTAATCACACAACAACACTGGTTCTGACCAATAGATATCATCATTTACCGGCACGCCCTGCCAGGGACTCGATTGCCTCCGGCGGACCCTCTCGAGGCTGGTTATTCTAGTCGAGGGAAAGTAGATCCTCCGGTTCTGACAAGTGGGTATTTTTTTTTTTTGCAAGTACTACCCGAAGGGACTTGAGAGGGTTTACGGGCTGTGTCCTTTCTGGCTCCCACGTGAAACCCTGGGTGACCCACAGGGGAAAAGAGTGTGCCAGAAAGGGCAGCCTACAGCCCTCTTCTTGCAGTAGAGTACTGTAAGCTTTTTCCGTACCGGGGAGAGGTGCAGAATCATCCACCTCAATCAGCCCAATCCAATTCTACTATATAGATAGATAGGGCAGGATCTGCAGAACTACAGAATCAGCCACCGGAATTGACCCACCAGAATGGACCCCAGTTCAACACTGCCACACATAAATGATGATGGACACTTTGGAAAAAACCCCAGCCCTAATTTGGTGACCATTAATCTGCGACCAGAACTCAGCCCACATCAATTCCAGAACTCAGCCACAGAATCAGCCCACATCAATTCCAGAACTCAGCCACAGAATCAGCCCGCATCAATTCCAGAACTCAGCTACAGAATCAGCCCACATCAATTCCAGAACTCAGCTACAGAATCAGCCCACATCAATTCTGCAAATATAATTCCCGGAAAATTAGAACCCCCCTCGACAAATTCTGCCACCAAAACCTGGCTCACTGGAATTCTGCCACAGAAAAAAAATCAGCCCAACCCAAAATGTTCTGCCACTGTACAAAATGATCAAACCAACAACTCAGACAAATTCCGTAATTGGAATCTGCTATCAGAATTGAATTGACCTTCAGAATGATCATCATCAGTTCCACGCCAGTTCAAAAATTCCATCCATGATGAGATAAACGCAGAATGAGTAGGTGTAATAAGTAGGTAGGTGTAAAAAAATAGGTACCTACGGGACATTACAAGTAATTAAAAAAAAAGAGCCGTAGAAATAGTTACCCGTCCATATTTAGTAAATTAAAAATTCTCCGACAATACACGGGCACTAACTACCTACCTACACTGACATTACTGAAATTATTATTATTTTTTAAATTAAAATTTTTAATGGCTTAAACTGAAAAAACATTATTAAAATGGTGGGGAGGGAGGTGGTGACAGAGTCTTTTTTTGAGGGGTGCAAAGTTTCGCCAAAATGAGAAAAAATAAAGATAGAAAGAGAATATTCTATTTTAATATTTAATTCTCTTTTTTTCTGGAAAAAATCCATTAAAATAAATAAAATAAGGAAAAAGGGCGGTAGAGGGGGTGGGGATTTTCACAGGGATTTTTCTACCATGTAGAATGGCGGCATGATGGGAATTTTCAAATAATTAAAAAACTATATATGGCTCCAGCCTGTGTTGTTGCACAGAGCTCTCACTAGCCTTCCAGTTGCCCTTCAATCATAGCCTTTATTATTATTATTTTGAAAACAAAATTAGTTTTTTTCTTTTTTATTGGCTTTTTCGGGGTGTGTTTTTTTTGGCTCTTTCCCGCAGACGCGCGCACGCCCACGAGTCCCGTCCTCCGTCGTCGTCGTCGTTGTCGTCGCGGGCCGTCCTCGTGCTCGCGGCCCGGCGTCGTCGTTTCGCAAGATCCCAATTTTGGAAATGGTAGCACAAGCTTTGCTAGTTTCATGACTGGGTTCCCTTTTCCCGTGAATCTTTCTTCTTCTGTTGCACGGTTTCTTGAGCCGAAGTTTTGTGATGTCTGTGCATCTCTGCCTGTCTGTCTGTCTGTCTGTCGACTCCGTAGCTTAGTTTTCTCGAGGTAGTTTTCTGTGATGTCTGCATCGCTTCTTCTGTCTGTCAGGCAGTTTCAATCACTCATCTTTTGTTCTTGTTCAGTATCAACCCAGGCATGCTCTGCGGGAAAAGTTTGAGAGAAAAAGGAAACACGGAGAGCCTTTTTTTTGGTTTTGGTTTTGATGAATCTCCTCCTCTTCCTCCTCCTTATCTGCATCCCTAGTAGAATACTACAAAGAGAAGCATGAGAAGAGGAGTCTTCGTCGCATGCGTTTACTGTTCTGATTCGTTGAGTACTTTGTGTTGTTGTCTCTGTTGTTGTTGTAGAACCTTTTTTGTTGGCTTCTTGAAGTGAAAGAACCATCATGGAAGAGCCTTAGGGGAGGAGGAGGAAGATGATGAGGGTTTTGAGGAGTCACTACTGAGCTCTTTTTTGAGTTTTTGGTTACCAAAGTGGTCGTGTTTTTGCCATGGAGGCTGGTGTGCTTAATCTCATCATGTGTGTTTAGGGCCACACCACCACCGCCACCAGTTGTTTCTTTCTTTCGGTGTGCGAAGAGGAAGCCCGAGCTGCCTTTTTTCTTTTGTTGAGGTAAGTTAGTCCTTTGCTTTTTGTTGCTGAATTGTTTGAAGGTTTTGTGGTTTGATCTTTGTGTTTGCACTCACAACCATCTTTTATTTTCTTACTTCCTCGATACTTGGTAACCAGAAGAAGACGAAGATGATGATGGGTTTTTCAGAATTTTTTTTTTGGCTTGTGAGGAAGAAGAAAAAGGAGAAGAAGAAGAAGAAGAAGAAGATGGTTTTTTCAGAATTTTTTTTTGTGGCTTGTGATCATGGGCTTGAAGATTGGTGGACAGAAAGAAAGCTAACCCACACAGCGGCAACTGCAGGCGAGATGGGCTAAGAATATCGAGGCGAGAAGAACAGCACGGGTGAGTTTGGGACCACTTTCATAGAGTCAAGAGATTTGGGGGGAGGGGAAGGGTTTGGAGGCTGCAAGTTTGGGGGCTTGATTGTGGATCGAGGGACGTGTTGTTTGTTTTTTCTTCTTCTTTTTGCAGCAGCAGCAACATCGGCAGCATTGGCTACACCTTGTTGATGAGGAGCTTGATTTTGGGGGGTGTCTGTGGGGAGAGTTTGGGGTTGTAATTCTTTGCTGTGCGGGGTTCATTCATTCCTTCTTTCTTTCTGCCATTTGCCTTTGTGAGCGCTGGAAGTCCAGGAAGGTCCATCCAGTTGCGGTGACACGGGTGAGGGTGGAAATGATGAGAGGGGGTCAGTTGTTTTGGATGAGGATGCCGTATCTGGAGATGAGGAACTGCGAGCTGTTGTGGGAGGTCGGTTGGGACTTTCGGTTATAATAAAATAAGAAGCACTCGGCCGCTTGCACAAGCCATACATACATACATGCAATACACAGGGTGACGACAGGGGTCACAACCACCACTGAAAAACAACCAGTAGAATCCAATCCCATGGCCACTCTTTCGTTTGGAGGAGGCCGAGATTGTTCTGATCATGCAGCAGGATCAGGTCAGCATGTCATGCTGGAGACAATCTTAAGACTTAAGAGCCAGAATCAGCAGGATGGCAATGACAATTTTCTGGAAGATCTGCACTCACAGGATCTGCTGGATTTCTGTGGGATCCATGCCTCAACCAAGGGACTGAAGAGGAAGAGGTTGTTGGCAGACACTATGTCTATCTCTGGTACAGAACGTGAGAGAATTGAGACTGAGATGATGTTGGAGCTCGGACAAATTGAGAGCTCAAGGGGATTTGCTGAAGGTCATAGCAGTGGGATGGCCCTGGGATTACGTCCATGCAATGTGCTACTACAGCTTGGGGGCATGGGAGAAGAAGATTTGCATGTCACTGCTGGTATGAGTGTTGGTGAAGGACCAGGACATATCTTTGATCCTGTGGTTCAAAAACAAATTGGCACTCATCTCAGGATTGGTCCTCCTCCTCCTCCTCCTCCTCCAATCCCTTCTTCTGCTGGGCTGATACGCACTGGGGATTGTGAAAAGGCAAGCACTCTGTTACGTCTTGGGCAGTGCGAGAAAGTAATGGGAAACTTGCTGGAGGGACAAATGCCAGTAGTGGATGAAGGATCCACATCTGCCCGTCTAGTGCCTGGTGGTTGTGGTTACTTGCCGCGTCTGTTCATGGCTCCCCAGAAATATCTGACACCAGTAGCGCCTATTAGTGGAAGCAGCAGCCACATGCAAGTGATGTCAGCTCAAGAAGAAGAAGAAGAAGAAGCAGAGGAAGAAGATTTTGAGCAACAAGAATTTTCCAAGAGCATGGGAGCTGCATCTACCAGCTGTGGCACTACTACATCTATCAGTGGTGCATCAGGCCACTTGGAGCGACCACTGAAAGTTTGCAGATTTAGAGGCTGTAGCAAAGGACCAAGAGGTGCATCAGGATTGTGTATAGCTCATGGAGGCGGACGGAGGTCAGTAAACTTAACCCATTTTCTTGTACAATCTGTCTATTGCTTTGGAAACTAGTCCTTGAAAGGAGAGCTTACCTGAAGCGTGACATCTGATGCATTGATATATATGTATGTACAGATGTCAAAAGCATGGTTGCAATAAAGGGGCTGAGGGACGGACAGTCTTTTGCAAAGCGCATGGAGGAGGTCGGCGTTGCCAGACATTGGGGTGCACCAAGAGTGCTGAAGGAAAAACAGATTACTGCATTGGTCATGGCGGTGGTCGGCGATGTACCCATGAAGGCTGTGACAAAGCTGCTCGAGGACGGTCAGGCTTGTGCATTCGACATGGAGGTGGCAAGCGCTGCCAGATTGAAGGCTGCACTAAAAGTGCTGAGGGATACTCAGGTCTTTGTATCTCTCATGGAGGCGGTCGCAGGTTTGTCCTTTTCTTTCACAGGAATTGAGGTTTGTGATTGGTTTGTGAATTCTTTTGTATTTTTGAAAGCTATTCAATGGGATGCTATTAGCCTGATTATTGGTTGTGATGACTTGACTGCTGGTTGCAGGTGTCAGTTTCCAGCCTGCACAAAAGGTGCACAGGGAAGCACCATGTTTTGCAAAGCCCATGGAGGTGGCAAACGATGCATTATTGCTGGCTGTAATAAGGGTGCAGAGGGCAGTACGCCTCTTTGCAAAGGGCATGGTGGTGGAAAGCGATGTGCGTTTGATGGTGGTGGAATCTGCACCAAAAGTGTGCATGGGGGTACGCTTTACTGTGTTGCACATGGGGGCGGGAAGCGATGTGCAGTTGAAGGATGTGCTAAAAGTGCACGTGGAAGGACAGATTTCTGTGTGAGACATGGCGGAGGCAAGCGTTGCAAGGTGGGTTGTGGGAAAAGTGCGCAAGGGAGCACAGATTTCTGTAAGGCACATGGTGGTGGAAAACGATGCCAGTGGGGTGTTGAAGGCTCAGCTTTTTCTAACATGTCTATCAATGCCAATGGCACCACTGGAAGCACCACCCTGTGTGATAAGTTTGCAAGGGGGAAAACTGGTCTGTGTGTTGCACACAGTGCCCTTGTGCAGGATATGAGAGTGCATGGAGGCTCTGTAACAGCTGGTCCTTTCACTCCAGGTCTGGCTCCAGGTCTCTTTCGAGGCTTGGTCTCAGGCTCAGGACAAAGCCGATTGGGTACAAATACATCCTTCAGTTCTGGTGTCACCACAGCCGTTGCGAGTGGTAGCAGGCCTGCAGGCAGTGGTTCCGACCTGGACACAAGTAGTGGACTGGTTGGAATGTCACATGTCTCAAGTATGTTGCCATGCTCATTTGGTTGCCATGATTTGCAGATTTTGGTTTTTGTATCACTCCATGGGGTTGTCTCTTGGCATGTTGAATGGTGTGTATGAAGACCTCTCTGCTGATACCTTAACTAAGCAAGCAAGGTTTTCTCTTACAGGTGCAAGTGATGAGTCTGGGAGACAGTTTGCAAGAGAAAGCACAACAGCTACCGCAGCATCTGTAGAGATTTGGACCAAAAATGGATCTGGTGATTCAGAAAAGAAGTCAAGTTATGAGAGCAGGGACAACAACTCAAATCCTGGGCATCTTAATGTGAGCTCCAAGAATCCTTCATCCCCTTGTCACAGTCCATTTGGGAGCAACAACAACACACAGATGGCAACGACTTCAACAAGCATGATGGGCTTGGGTAACTTTGGCATACCCACCACAGGTCACAATTTGGATAGCCCTTCAAGGTCTCAAAGGTCATCATCATCATCAGCTGGCCTCCTAAGCTTTCAACAGCCACTGATACCTCCCCAGGTTAGGTTTTGAAAATCCATTTGTTTGTTGGTGGTTGGAATAATTTGTATTAGGTTTGCTTTTCAGATCTGTCCAATAGACAAAATACACCAGCATTCTCAAGGTATTGAGAATTTTTCTTTGTACTGTATTGGTGCAAGAAACTTGATGAGGTTTTTCACATTTTTTGTGTTTGTTATTGGAGAATTGCACACGTCTGATAGAAGATTTTACTTGCTTTCAGGTGCTTGTGCCTGTATCAATGCAGAAGGAGACACCTACATGCCCTACATATAAGCAGCTGAACTCAATCACCGGTGAAGGAGTGTTCAACATGTCATCATTGTCGCTGCCTGAGGGGAGGGTTCATGGGGGGTCCTTAAAGTCTCTTTTTCTCAGAAGAGGGCTCCACCCCAGTTCTGAAACTGAATCAGCTGGTACTTTCACACTGGGCATGAGCTCTTCCCTGTCTTCCATTGACATGAGGCAACCCACTCTCATTACCCAAGAAGGCCTTGATGCTTCTTATACAGAGGACAACAGTCGAGTACCAGAATTTGGTCGTTCTGGTTTGGAGAAGACTGATCTGAATTGCTCTCTCAGTGTTGATGGCAATGTTTTGACCAGTGGTGTTGATCTGAATTGAGCTTCTTCTCAAGGCTGAGGAACACAATAAATGGGAATGTCATATGTGGGGAGGTGTGAGGTAAGGAAATTATTGAGAAACAAGAGGTACTGTCTGCTTTGACATGGAGATTCTCAACATGGAACACAACACTTCGTTGTGGATAGATACGTGAAGTTGCCTAAAATATAGTGTGGTACGTTTATCATTCGGTTTTATCATTTGGGTATCTATTGGGACCTGTGCAGAAAATGGGGAGCACCATTTAGCAATGTACTGTCATTATCATGCAAGTATTCGTTGCCTCTGATTAGAGAGGTTTTGTTCCATTTATGAAGCTACTACTGTAGGTGCTGGAAATTAAAAGAACAATGCCTGTTTTAGTTACTTATCTTTCTTCTGCATAATCTTGTAGTACTGAAGCGGTGCAGTTTCACCCAGCAAATTGTTCTAGCTTTACAGCTGTAATTTGTCAATACAACAATGTTGAATTATGGGAAAGCTCCTCAGCTGGTCCTAACTATATGATTCAGCATTGGCTAGCTACATTTTAAGATGAGTGTTTCCTGTTGCAATTTTTTCAATTCACAATCACTTAAGTGCAACAAGAAACCAATTGTTCTCTTATGTACAGTGGGTGAGTTTTGGATCCTTCTGAAAGGTTCCTCCAAATGATACTTATGCATGTCCTTTAGCTTTTTGTTCTGGAATCATCTCAATTGTATGCCTTCAATTGTCTCAACTGCTTTTTGGTTTTGTAACTGGATTTGTCTCAGTTGCTTTTCAGGGTTTAGGGTTTTAGGGTGTAGGGTTAGGATTTTGTAATTGGTTTGTTGCAATTGTCTCAACTAACTTTTGGGTTGGATGTCTGAAAGGATCTGGTAGCATGTTTGCTCTGCAAGGAACAGGAGGTAATTCTTTGAATAATTACAGTTCAATATCTTACTACTTTGAGGTTAGCCTCTAGGGTGTTTGCATTTGAGAATAGCATGATGTGATAATGTCGACACGAAATTATGGTGGTTCTAGAGTCTTTGTTGAAAAGAATAGGAAGAAAGATCAGGGTGTCAGTAATCTTGTACCCATGGGTAGTATACTCCCCAGATTGCCGTATTGCAGAAGGCATTGATAATAGCTCTGAATTCTTGGCATTTCTACAATTGAAGAGAGAGATTGGGAAAGAAGCTTGTTACAAAATCGGATAACTCAACCATGAGCTAAATGAACTTCAAAACCCTAAACTCTTCAACCCAACCAATGATGCAAATCAAATTAAAATCAATTGTCCTCCTTTGTACACCTTTAAACTCTCCAACTTGTGGTCTAGCCAATTAAAGTAAATCATACCTCCTTAGGTTAATTTATGTATAGCTAATATTTAAATATGAATTGGTAATATATATCAGTTATTAATATTGTATGGATTTCTAATTTAGATTTGTAATTTGGAAGTTTTGTATACTCAACATTTAGAAGGGAAAAAAAGGTTTTACTCTGTTAATAAAATGTGACCAAATTGCCTTTGTATCTTGTAGGGTAATTGTTTTCATTCATATCCATTGAGATCCCATGAATTTGAAGTCATTTCACTATGTTTCTAAAGTCCTTTTTCATATGCAAAAGCACTTGTTAAGACAAAGTTATATAGCTAGAAAAATTAAATGTGCTTTAAAGTATTCAAATCTTCACCAAGTGCTCTCAAACTTATTGTGAGTTCTAACATATTTCATAACAAGGGTCCCATATGTTGATACTTTTAGGTACACATTTATATTGGATCATATATTGGATGTTGCTGATTTTGATTTTGAAAGTTTTTAATGACTATAATAATTCAAAATTTGTGATTGTGGTTAAAATCAAAGTTGTATGCTTGATTATAATGTAGGGCTTGAGGCAAAAAAAAATTAAATCATAATATAGGTCATATTTGGTTTCAATATCAAGTCCAAAATACTATAATTTAAAAGCCAAAAAGGTCCAAGCATGGTTGGGGTGTCAAAAACGGTTGTCTTGCAAAATATCCAATGGACCCCTTTCAATTAAATATGTCTCTAAAACTTAGTGGCACACTAATATTGGAATTTATTTTTTTGTTTCATAGATACATATAGTATTAAGGTATGTGTAGACCATTTCTAATTTGAAGTTTAAAGATTTCTAACAAGTCAAAGGAAAAAATCCAAAACTTTTGTCTCATTGATTGAAAAATGTTTAAGGATTCATAAAAAAATGTGTACACAATTTATTTTGGCACAATTTTTTGTGTCACAAACACCTTAGGTGTTAATGCCTATAAAACATGCACGTGTGACAAGAACCAAGTGCCTTATTGCAATGTACAAGGTTTCAAAAAATAATTTTTTAAAGAATTGGGGCTATTTATCAAACATACTCACATTGAATAAAGTTATTATTCTTATTTTCATAAATGAAAAATAATAATAATTTAGACATTTGTAAAAGATTTGAAGGGAATTTATTTCATTTGGCATGGAAAAAAAAGAAGGAATCTAGGATAGGTCATAGAATTTGTGAAGAAAAATGTCAAGTCTTAAAAAATCTTTCCTTGTGTTTCAAATGGGATATTGTAATCATGTTTTGACACAAAAATTATATTTAAAATGTAATTTTGGTATTAATAAACCAATACATGAAAGCCACATATACACTCTAATATTTGGTAAGGACTATAACCTTGCCACCAATGGCTCCTTTTACTATAACTACACCCAAGTGCACATGAAGACTTTTCAATAAATGTTCCAACACCAAATATGTTAATGTCATTTTCAAGTTCACTAGGCCCACCAATCTTGCATTCTTGGAGTCTAGATTGTAAGGTTTAGTCAATGAAAATGATTCATTAGAAAAGGAATGACTACTTTCACATCATATTTAGAAACAAGACTGATTGTGTTCTTATGATCCACATAATTTTCCACAACATGCAAATGTTTGAATCAAGGATCCAACATGATGGCAAACATGTTATAAACTCAATTTGCATCATAATTTTTTTTAAATGTTAGGAAAGGTTTTGATGTGCCTTCACAACTTCTTGTCACATGTTTTGTTACAAGTAGAGGAGTTCAATATCAAATTCATCTAAAACTTTAGTCATGTTTGAAACCTATTCAAATTTAGTTTCCATGTTGACTGTTAGGGCAATAGATTTACTTAAGACATTAAACAACAACCAATGACCCCTTGATTGACTCATCACATAGGCATTGATGACAAGGTTTAGAACATTTGTGATTTTTTTTTGCAAATGCCCACACTTTAGCCTTAACAATTTTTTCGTTGTAAAAATATTATCTTCAATCAGTTGTAATAGAAAACAATAGCCTTTTTGAATTCCAACATTATCACTTTATTGGCAAATTAGGTTTTCATCAGAGTTTTTTGTTTTTAATGTCACAACCCACTTTTTACACATGCCCTTACCCATTCCTACCGACCCTTTCTTAATTTTTTTGTCCATGCGATTGTCTTTTGCAAATTAACTTAGGCATTTTTCACATTAACATGTTTCAAACTTGTAACCATCCTTTCATCATTTGAACCATATTGACATGTTTTAGACATGACATGACCAAAATAAATACCTCATAAACCCACAAAAATTTCAAAGGATGAATATCAACTATAGAACATAAAGTTATTGCCATAGATGTCAAATTGTTATTTTCACCTTTCACAAATGCAACCACACAATGCATTATATCAAAAATTTGAAGTAAAACTTGCAAATTTCCCAATCATGGAAAACCCTATTTTGTCATGCACCTCAAACAAACCAACAATAATAGGCATAAAGGCCCAAGATTCATTTAAATAATTGATGACTCAAGCAAATGTGTTCACTCCACCTATAGACATCTATAGATCAAAACTTGCTACCATATTTGTTACAAATGTAAAATTAGGCAACACATGTAAATCCATAGTTTTTTTTCACCATAGCAAGAATAACTTTTTCCACCCAAAAAGAACAAGAAGGAAAAACAACATAGGGGCATTCGCATAATACTAAACTCTGTATCCAAATATTTTTGCAAGTGGAAAGTGGCTTGTAACCCTTATATAAATACAACATTAAATAGCTTCAAGAAAGTTTTATTGCAGTTCATCATCTTTTTGTAAAGATTTGTTGCCCCAAAAAATGTTGTTACTTCACATCCACTTGGCCCAAACATCATCTTCCTTGGTTGTTGATTATAATCTACCTCAATAATAAAATCAACACGGAACAACTTCCCTTAAGCAAACAACCTAGGGTGTGTAGAATCAACATGAGTCTTTGTACGAATGATCACATTATTTTTCTTGTGTTTAATAAGACCTTTCTTGATAGTAGAATATTGTGAAAAAACATCGACAACTTGCTCCAATCTACAAATAATACACTATAACATTATAAGTTTACAATATCCATAGGTAATCTATCATTAACAACAAAAAAATCCCAACAAATAGATGCCCAATGATGTGATTTCCATAATGTAGCTTGAGTTTGTATAACCCTTGCTTGACACTATAGGGATTGAAATTAAATTCCATAATCATGCATAAGATCTTTAATTCAAACAAATTGAAGCACCTTATTGACTTGGTTAATTTGTCATTAGAAGTTTATTAGTGGGTTGTTGTTCCTACAACAAGTTAATTAGTTGTTGGGATCAATTCCCTAATGAACTTAAACTTGAGCTGGATTTTGAAAGCTGAAATAAAACCCAAGTGTTGCAAGTGAATGTGCTTTACAACAATTATTTTGAATTATAAGATGATTAAGTCATTTGTATTATAAAGTTTTTAGCTACATGATTTTGATGATGAACAAAATCATTGTTTTCCAAAGCTATTGTAATAACATCTTGGCTTTTGAGATATGTGGCAACAACAATAGTTGGTTTCATGAATCTTTTTGATGTAGCTTTCAATCTTTCAAGTTTCAAAACTAGCATTAAGTATGTTTAGTTTATTTCATTAATATCTACAGTCTAGACATAAAACCCATGTAAAGAAAATGACAAAAAAACAAATGTATGAATTCTTCTCTTTCCCATAAACATAGTTTATTCTTGTTTTCTTGGGAACATGTATATAACGGGTCTTGTAAAGACATGGCATTTTGAATCCTATTTCAACCTTTTTTTTCATGAAATGAAAAGATGCAAAATACTCATAATGGATAGGGAAGGCAAAAATCGTGCGCATAGGGCTCACCCATTTATGTGTGATCATTTCATTTGATCAAACAATATCACAAAAGTACAAAAAATATAATACACAAGTTACACACAACATGGAATCCAAAATTGATTTAGTAACTATCTAAAGGTTTAATAATGTTTTGCAAAACATGTTAAGAATGATGATAAGGAAACCACCTAAGCTTTTGAAATAAATTTTAAAAACACAAAATGGCAACCAAATGTTTTGTAAGTCTATTATAGTAAAACCAACATTGTCTTTACTATAATTTAAGAGCTAGTTTTCCATCTTGGGTTTGTTGGAAAATTAAAAAAAGGTTCAATAAGGTCCAAACAACATTTAATAAGCCAATTTAGGACTATTGTCCTTTTGCCAAAAAAACATGATTTCATAAAGAATTTTTTTCAAATGAAATATTTTGAAATTTTTATTTATTGTATTTATAGTTGCCCCAATATGTAATATCTTTTTTTATGATCAAATTTTTTGAAATGTATAGATTTTGTCAAATTTTGTGTTTGGTTTTGAAAAATTATCACAATTTCAAATCATATCAAAGCATGTTAATATTTTCAAGTTTAAGTTCTTATATTATAAGTTGTAACTTTTCTTTGAACAACATATAGATTGCATCACATTTATATATCCTAAAGGACTCATGAATTTTTTTTAAAAAGCTTAAATTTTGATAAACATAAAATTGAAAAAAATTTGAGAATTTGAATGTTTTTTAGATGTGTCTAATATTACCTTATTATTACAAAAAAAATTGAGGATTAGACACATTACTTTGTGAAAGTAGTGTTATTGAATGAAGTTGTGAAACATCCTTTGTAATCCAAAATTTTATATTTGAAGATTTTTTAACTCCTTTAAAAAAAATCAATATTCATATTGTTTAATAATCACAACTTTCCATGATTTTCATGTTATTATAGTGGCACCAAATAAACAAATGTAACAAGAATTACAAAAAAGTTGGCATTTTAACATCAATTATGGCTCATTTGAGCTCATCCCCACCCAACAACTAGCTACAAAAAAAGGTTGTTGTGATTCAATGAAAATGTTTCTTATGTTTTTTTTTTATGGTGTTCAAGTTGCAAATAAGATTTATAGGTGGAGAGAAATTGATCAATAGCCATCATACTAAAGTATATCATCATCTATGTCTTATTTCAAGAATTAGACTACGACCAAAAACCAAAATATGTGACAATGTAATGGGGTAGTTACCAAGTTTTGATGTGATCATCATCATTGGCAATGAGCACTAGCATCATTTTAAAGGTCAAGAGTCAAAAGTTTTTTCAAATGTGGAGTCAAATCTTGCAACCAATACTAATGCAATTACATTAACAAGTAGTGATAAATGGTAACAACGATGTTGATGATAGTAGGTCTTCTTTTAGAGAAGAAAACCTTTGTGTCAACATGTTTTGATTGTTTAACATAAATTGACCAAGTTGAATTAAGGTGCTTGTCAACATTGGTTGAATTGCACAATATAAAGAGGAGTGTGACAATGATGGATATGTAATGATAACAATCAACACCAAGTTGAAGTGAACCAAATTGAACAAAACTTGGCAAGATTATGGCTTTCAAAAGTCCAAAGAATGCAATCAAAGCATTTCTTACCTACATACTAGGAGAGCACAATGAAAAAGCAATCACCAACACAAAAAGATGACAATGCTACACTTGCACACCATTCGCACACATTAGAAGATCATATCGACCCAAAAAATCAAAAGACCCAACACAAGAAGATCACTTACATGCAATAATAACATGAGGCAAAAACTATCACCAACTAGATGAGAACACCATGTAACTACACATGAAAAAAAGAAAAGAAAGACACCAAGACAAACAACGATGTTGAACACAATTGTTGCATGCCGAACAATGACATTGAATGCAATTGTTGTGTTCCCATGTAGTCTCAACTCCCTTAACCCTAATGAACAAGAAGTCTATATTTGGCACCTTCAACCCTACTTACCTTATTTGATTAGTTTATAATCTCTTTAAATATGCATAAATCAACTATACATATGTAAGAAGTTAAATATTGCCAAACAAAGGATATGAATATAAACATCATACATCAACATTTAGATATCCATAAAAATTGATTAATAATTGTAGTAAGTTCCACCATATGTGTAATGATAGATAATGAAACTAACCCAAATTCATGATATGGATACATCCATATCTAGGTACTATCCAAATTCATATCTGAATTTTAAGGTAAAACTAGACAACACTGGTATATATTATATGCTATGTATTTCTAGTTCTATCACATTGTAAGGTTTTTCTTAGTTAAATCCAAGTTCTCTGAAAGTGGACATTCCTTCAAGTCATGTGTCAATGAAGGTTATTCCTTGGATGTGAAAAATTGCATTCTTGCATTGTCACAATAGCATAAAAATGTCTTAAACTAAAGAGTTTTAAACAAATAAAATAATGAAAATTTCCATTATAACTCGGTAGAAACTTGCATCAAGAAACTATGGGAGTGGGTTATTTTAGTATTGCTATGACTGAATATTTGCATCAAGGTTTTCAATATTGCGCATATGAGTCAACCATGGATGTACTTCAAGAAACATTGGATTGCTTCCAATTGAACCTAGATCCACTTACATTCAATTGTTGCACGGTTGTGTGAGGTTTGCACTTTGCACACATTATGTGCCACAAAATCTTGCATAGATTAGATTCTCTGAAATGATGCATTAAGAGGAGTTGTAAGGGTTGAAATGAATTCTACCATTTGAGCCTATTTTTAGACCTCGAGGAAGGTTGGGCTTCCAGGGGTTAATCAATATGTCAAGGAAAGTCTAAGCCAAAAATGAAGGTTTAAGGCATGGTTTTTGTTTTCACAAATCCCTGTCATTTTTCAAACTGAAAGATTTAATTTTGATGTATACAAAGGATTTTTCATGAATTAAAATATGGCCCAAATTTGTCAGATTTCAAATTGTTATATTACAAATTGCTAGACTCCCAATAGGTTCCAGCAAGGAAGCCAAATTATAAAAGGATGATTAAAATTTTAAATTTTCATATGTTGTCTACAGTCAAATTGGGAATGATCTTTTTAGAGATGATTATCACTTTCAATGCGTTGTGAAAGGCAGTGTTTTCGTTTTTTAAATAAAAACTTTGTGATGTACTACAAGGTGCAATCATCCATAAGATGATTTAGCTAAATTTGGTTATAAATAACAGATGCAAGTAAAATCATTTAAGCATCCAAGTCTGCATTGTTGGCTACCTATTGAAACCTGATGTAATAAGACCTGGCAATTTCTTTATTGAAAAATTCGAGATTTGCCAATTAGAAACCCAAAGAAAAAAACTATTTTTTGCATTTTTTGAGAAAACTTAAACTAATATACGTGATAGGCGAAGACATAGTCCCCAATATTAGGAGAAAGACCATTCATAATTAATGTTAAATTTTGGCCTAAATTTTTTGCACAAACTTCAAGTCCTGTGTATGCGACAAATGAAAAAGTCAGTTCTAGATCCAGTAAGGGAAGCCTGACTTTAAATTCTTTTTGAGGAGATTGTTATCACATTTGTGTCCATCGAGTAGGGGTGTTTTTTTTGTTTTTTTTTCACGAATTTTGTGATGTTGTCACACTGGCTATCGTCACAAAGAGATTTAGCCACATTTGGTTATAGACCAGCTATGAAAGTAAAAACTTTATTTAAATCCTTTTACGTCCTGATTACTTGCTGCTTTGAACAATATGTAGTGGAAACATGACAAGTTTTTAGAAAAATTCCGATTTTAGGAGATTTTTTTTAATGAAAAGGAATATTCGATTTAAAAAAAAAAAACTTTCGCCGAATGGTGAGAACTCGCAAAAAAAGTTTAAAAAAAAAGAAAAGAAAGAAAAGAAAAGCCAACTGTTTTAAGAATACTCTGAAAAGAAACCTGTCGCCGGTGACTATTGCAATCTGCCTAGATCTCGCCACTGCGGCTCTAGCACATAAATGAACAGGAAAAAAGACTGTTTGATAGGGCGGGCGGTAAACCCTAAAATCGGCGGTAAAAGCTGAAACGACGCGAAACCGAAGTCGCATGCAGTCGGACACGTAGCGAACATGCAACTCGCATGCCCCAGTACCATTTGCCATAAAGACGACGACTGACTTCCTCGCGTGCAGGTTTGCCTGCGTCCGCGACTCCCGAGCCCACACCTCCGATCGACTGGTCCTTTCTATTCTTTCCTTTTCTAAATCTATCTTTTAATAGCTTGAAGAGCTGGCTTTTTCAAACTTAAAAAAAAACAAACATCTTGTTGCAGCTCGAGTAACCTCTTCTTGTATAATCAACACACGCACTCTCTCTCTCTCAAGTTTTAATTGCAGTGCTTAAGATTGATAAATTTCCTGAAGATGTGCTCAGTGCTGCTCTCCCGAGTCCTTCCTTTACTGCAGTTTGTTGGAACTTTCCTCCATTGATTTGCTGCACCTTCAACTTTGGAAGTTTGAATCACTGCTAACTGCTTTCTACTTTCAGATCATGCTCTAGATTTGCAATTAAATTCTGCAATCTGACCTATATATGGAACCCTAGTTGCACCTTCAGCTTGAGAATTTAATGCTAATGAAAAGGAACCCTACTTGCACATTTCAGTTTCAAGAGAATTTCATGCCAATGGAAAGCAACTACTAGACCTTCCTTGGGAACCTTCACAAGTTGAAGATCATGTTAATGGAAAACAACTGGACCTTGAAAGCTAAAGATGCAGCTACTCAATAAAAAGCTGCCCTTTAAATAAAACTTTGCACAGGACGTGGCATGTGTATTGTACATTAATGCAGGAAATATGTTTAGAACTTGACCGCCAGAGCGGTGTCTGCTGCACGGATGTATAGTGAGTTTATGAAATTGTTCCCTTGTTGATACTTATTCCTTGAAATAAGTCTTTGTTTATCAAATAAAAGAGACTTGTCTGTTTGGTTTTGAGTGGTCCTTGAAGGGGGCTACGTCCATTTTCCAAAAGACCCTACCATCTCAAGTATATATTTGATCATGTGATTGGTTTTCAAGACTCACTCGGACAAAGAGTGATAGATCTCTCTCAGTACTGTCCTAGAGTCCTTGATCTAAACAGGAGAATCTCTGTACCATGTGCATTAGTAATGTCTACTGTTTTTCTAGAGCATGTATAGCTTCAATCAATCCTGTTTGACACAACATAGTTCCATACTTTGGAAAGATCTGACCTTTTGATTCATCATCATGTGTAATTCCCGTGCTTGTCATGGGCTGCAATTCCCTAAAGTCATTCCCAGATTCTATATATGCTTGAAAGTAATTGAATGGATTGTCCCATTGTCTCAGGGACTTCAATGCCTGCAGACTAACCATCATCCTTGACCTGTCAAGTGTTCATCATCAGATCCTTTTCAAGTCTGGCTAGCTACGGGATCCTTCATCGCAACAGTCATTCAAGCAACCTTCTGATGGGTGTAACTTGGGTGACTAGGTTGCATTATTAGCTTAAATTTTTCTTGAGCAAGTGCAGAGCCCCAAGGACTTCCAAACTGAACAATTAGGTTGTTCATGCCAATACCCCAGTTATAACATGCATCATATTGATATATTGATTTTGACCTATCATTGCAGATGGATATCTTTCTGGAGACTCTAGAACACTGAACTCATAAGGGTTGGAAAGCCATATGGCAGCTTTGTTCTAGAGACTAGGATCCAGTAATGTTAGATTTTTGGTTTCAGCATTTTACTGTTCTAGGTTTCACCTCCTCACGTGATTTTGATCAGATTTGATCTGTGAGAAATTTTGGTGGCAGTGTGCAGAACAATCTATCCCAAGATCTATCCCTAACCTGAAGGGATCAATTCGTGAGATAGTGTCCATGACTGTTGTCCACAATACATGCATCTCATTGTGGTTTTCTGGAGAGGTGTGAATATTGGTCTTGGATTTTTGGGTACTGCAACTTTGTCTGTTCTAGACTGTCACATTGCAACTGTGACAATTGCAGTAATAATAGGTCAGAAGGATTTGAGTTGAAGTGAAAGTGTGCATTACAGTAGTGACCAATCAGAAGGTATTTCTTGATGGATTAAGCTTGACTACATTGTTGAATTCTATAGAAAGTTCATTTTTAGGAGACAGCACACAGCCCAAGATCTGGGCACCATATTGGTGATTTTGAACTGGCCCCAATACTATCATCCTTAACCAGCTGAGAAGTACAAGTGGTGTAAAAAATTCTATTATAACCAAGATCTTGCAGAACACCAAGAGAATGAGCAGCAAAAAATTAACAACTCAACTCCATCTATGCAGGCTTTTCAAACTTGCAGAATGAATGATTCACAAACACAAACTGATAGTACCTTTCTAGATAAAGTAGTGAGCCAACTATGAGAATCAGACAGTTAAGCAGAAGGCCCAAATCCAAGTTGACTTCAGGACTTCAGGACGCAAGTTGCAACCCATGAATCAACCTTGAGCTTTACAGCTTGTCAATATACTAGTGGCAAAAAGTCTGGCCAGAATATTTGCCTTCTTGCAAACTTTAACATACCAAGTTCATGAATGGCTAATACTGGCAGATGCAGGCAGTATACTGTAGTGTTGAGAACCGCACAAGTTCCTGAATGTTGCATACAAAGCCTCTACACATCCAGTTGTCAGGCAATCTGTTCATGGTCAACTAGTGCGTAGGAAAATTTCTGCACAGCATATAGAAATCTGTTCAAAACTCTTGGCAAACAACTATACAACTATCCCGGTGTCTTAATTTTCTGGTGCACTTTCAAAAACCACAGAAAACTTTTAAGTCAATATCTTGCTTGCTTAAACTAGCATTCTAAACATAGTCAATAAAAAGTACAAGCTCAATTGATGTAGAAGCTAAGCTGCTACTATGTCAAAGACCAATAAGAAGTTGTATATGTGCATGTTTATACAGAATCTGTAGCAGGCCAACTCTTAAGAAAAGAGAGCCCAGCACTTGCATCAGGTCTACAGCTGTCAAGGGTGGAAATTGCAGTCACTGTATCATGCAGAAACATTGCAAGTTTCTTCTCCTGTGTGATCTGGACATGCCCGATTCTTCTATTTCCTCCCACGCCAAAGAAAGGCACATGTAGTTTTGTAGCAATGTGATCCTGTCATGAGAAGTAATGATACAAATATTTGCCCCAGGTTCCACCTTGGTAGAACTGCCAGACTGGAGATTGTGCAAATCACTGTACATAACAAAGGCACTCTTGTGCTTCACACTAGCCTCCTCAAGAATGGTTGTGCCTGCACTTAAATCACAGCATGACTCCAGATTTCTACTTAGACTTCAGGGAGCGAGCCTTCGCAGCCTTTAGCTGTTCTTGTGGTTGCACCTGCAATTTGAGAACTCCATCTGAGGGCTTCACCTGTTTCTGTGACTTGGCAACTGCATCCATTTCTGGCACAATCTTGGTTTGAATCCCTGTGGACAGCTGCACACCACCATTGAGCTTGTAATCTGATCCAGATGATCCCTTGGTGCCTGATCCAACCTTGGCAAGCTTCAAACGCAGATTGCGCTTGTTGATAAGAGCTTGGTGATGCTCGCAGAAGGAACATCCTTCTTCTGTTTTCTGTGTGCACTGCCAACCTCTTCCATCATACCGTTTACACTGTGTTGGTCCAATAGAGAGCTCACGCTGGGACACAGGTGCCCTTCGCTTCCGTTTCCTGAACTGAGCCCAGGATTCTTCCTGCCTAGGAAGAGTTCCACCCTCAGCTTCTGTATCAAGATTGGCTGAAAACAAAGTTGATGCAGCATGTGCACCTCTCTTTCTCCTACTTGTGTCAGGGATAGCACACTTGCCATCCTCCAAACTTGTTATATGAGGCAAGACCCCATGGTGATGAAGCTCAAAATCAAGTGTATCGCGCCCAACCTTACTACTCACAAAATGGTACAAGAAGTACCTGCCACTCGCAAGCTGGACAAAGCAGGGAGAGCGCAGAGCTTTAGCTACCTGAACATTAAACCTCTTACTCCCTTCCTCCAAACCAGGGAGGCCTTGCTGCACAATCTCAGACACCGCCTCAGAAGCTGTGAAACCTTCCTTTCCAGCTCTATCAAACACATGTACAAGAGACTGAAACAAAACTGACGAATTCGAAGCTCTGTCAGCATCCATGGTGACAGAAGAATCAAGGTTGCTGAAGATGTTCAAACTACCAGGCACATGCTCTCCGCCTTCACTTCCATGTCCACCTGTAAGCATTTTACACAAAGTCTCAGAGAAGGTAAGCTTGTGTAAGGTTGTTGATGATGCTTTTACACCAGCAAGCCACAGATTGTGCATAATTACACTGCTGACTGTTGTCATGAACTATCCATGTGGGAACTCAGCTGTCCAAATCCTTCCTTGAGAAAATGGAGGTCCCGAAGTTCACAGACTAAACATATTCTGGAGAACTGAAATAATCCTAGTGAATTGACTGCTCCAGTTAACCCATCATGCTGCACCTAGTGAGATTTTTCAGACATGATGCAACAGATGCCTCAACTGAATTACATGATCACATTGCAACAGATCTCAATGGACTACCAGTGAATACCATGAACAAGAGAACATACATATTAGGGTACTCAAGGAATGAGACTTGAAGAAGAAAGAGGTCGTGTTTACTAGAGACAACAACATAGGACAGATGCATTCTAGTGGTGTGCACTTTCTTAACAACTGTACGTATCAGCTATCTCATCATCCATTGAATCTAACCTCGCAGAACCATAAGCCCAGGTAGGTTTCACAATTCCAAGTTGGACTGGTGAATCCAACAACCCCAATCACATTCACATGAGATACTTCCCACTTTCCCTCACTGTGCCCTGGCAGGAGGAACAGGAATGCTTAAGCCAGGGATTTACAGTTCAGTATCATTTCAGTTTCCATCTCATATAATTCAAGTTGAGCAGTTTGCTATTAAGATGTTGGTAAACTTCCAAAGTAGGATGAGGGGCAGTACACATTACAGAGTCTCCTGTAGCTAAGTTCAATGGGGTTATTTCTTAGAAACTCATAGACTAGAAAGAAATCTCACAACAACTTAGGCGAGGAAGCAAGGGTCGAAATTGTAATGTTTGTGAGGTCAAAGTGAAGAAATCTGAACATCTACCTTTGGTATTGCTGCTTATGTGGTCGGTGGAAGACTTGAAAACTATAGTTGGTGTAGGTCTGCAGCCAAAAAACACATCCAAGATCACAGTATGATATTCTCCAACAACTTACCACATTCATGGCTCTCACTGCTGGAAAACATCCAGCAGTTGAGAACTGGCACATCACTAGACTCCAGTCCCTTCCATGTTTCAATCACCCCACCCTTCCACTCCTTTGTGTTTCGCTTGAGTTTTCTCACTTGGAACGTTACATTCCAGTTACCAGAATCTACTTAGGAACTGACCACTTCACGCTCATTGCCTTGTGAGACCCCTGAGAGGACTTAATATCTTACAAGGCTGGAAGCAGAACTAAGTTCGAAATTTTTCTGACAATGTAGAAAGACTCGTGACAGAAAACTATGTTTGCAGTTTAAAAACTATTTTGGGCTTAGAAATGTGACCTAGTTGGCTCTGATTTTTGAGCTCCAATACAGCCCATGTGGGCTTCTTTGAGCATTTGTGGATACTCAACTGAATAATAACATTGGCAATCCAGCAAGCTTACAAATAATTCAACTCCCTCTAACATTAAGGGGGATTCTGTGTGAGCTGTAAATGCGGAAATGAGGCTACATATACAGTCCAGATCTGACCTACAAAAGAGACCTCATGAGACAGTGTACAGGAGCAACAACATCAGTTTCTAGTAACCTTGTCCTTGTTTTTTGAATTCGAAATTTGCAGTCGAACTTGAATTTGAATTTGAACTTTATCTCTGGAGGATAAAGGTGTAAACCGTGTTAACAAGAAATGACATGTGCCAAGGAGGTTGTCAAGCATGGATAAGTTATTGTCAGTCATCAAATCAGGGTCATCTCCGGATCAATTCAAAAGCTCAGAAAGACAAAACTATAGCTCTGACCAGTAATACCATGCTGTGGTCCCATTGTGAGACCAGTTGGCACACTTCCCAAGACTTAGTGAATTTTCAAATGCTTGCTCTGACAGTAACTCTCTACATGCCTTCATGGAACTCCCAATGCAAACTCCGCTAGTGGATCTCTGCTCTAAGCTCTTCTCATAAAGAACCAATCAGAGCCAGCAAGAAATCATTTCCAAGCTGTGGACTTCTTTACCCTACATGGAGTTCTTAACTATTGGTCCATATTAATGGAGCTTGAGAGCCAATTTCATGGCATACAGCTCCTGTAGCAAATGTCAGCTCATTCTTCATCTCCAGCATTCTGCACTTATAAATCTTTCCAACCATGTAGAAAAATGGTTATGTACTCCACAGCCATGTGGGATTGAAAGTAGAACTTCACCTGTGGTCTTGTTCCCCATCATTGCTTTGCAAACTCGTGCATGTCTCCTGTGTTGAGGAGGACTCCATACTTACCTGATTAACAAGCCAAAGAGAGAACAGTTCAATTGCATGGTTAGCACTGTTGAACCATGTGAAATCCTTATATCAGAGAAGCGTGGCTAAGAATATGATTGCATGGCAGACAGCAGCATATCAGAAAAGTGCATCTCAATACATACATGTGGCAGGCTTCAATAGAGAAATCAACAATCGGAAGTGGCCAAACATTTGCATAACCGTGATCTGGCTCTTGGATCGGTAGCTTTCAACTGGACACAAGCGACTTAAGAGCAACAGCTTTAGGGACTAAACACATCATATGGCGTGGAAGGTGGCCTTTGTGTGCATTTCGATGATGCTCAAGAATGTCCTATTGATGCATTCTTTCAATGGATCTTCGAGTATCGTCCGTGAAACTCGCTGGAGAGACGTTGCTGTCAAGCTTCCTGCAGTTGATGGCTTAAACATACATCTAGAACAAAGACATGATCGTGTTAATCGAACGACGGCATTGCGTCATGTCAACGGTGCCTGCACTGGCTCCCAGGTTGTCCTGTCTTTCCTCCACCGACGCGGGGGAGAGCAAGGCTTTATCCAAAACCGCCTAGAAATCTTCGCAAACTTATACGTCGTGATTCAAGAACCACCAGCGGAAGCAAACACGATCCCAAACTTCGGTTTCTACGCCGCAGCTCCCGAATTGCAGTCCGACTTCTTGTCTTCGTAACCTCCTTTCGGCCCCAGTTTCAGAGCTCAATATAACAAACTAAACATAGACCGGCCCGTCGAATGGCAGCCGCGTGCTGAACTTGTAGCTACTAGTAGCCCTCCACACAGCAGTATAACCTTTAGAGCTTGCTGATGCAGCTCGCGGCCCGGCTTTCACACAACCCTATCTTGTTCAAACCGGCTGGGAAGCAAACCTACCGACTACCCTCCCTCTCTTACTCGCCCCAAATTACATTCAAAGGACGTGAAACATTCCCTCCGACCACAAACAACATCACAAGCGCAAGTTATGAATGCAATTGACGACCATCTCTTGAAGAGCTTCAGACTCACCGGAGAAATCGTTCCGTCGGTCGGTCGCGGCCTCCTCGTTGCCTCCGACTCCACGTTTTGGCAATCCGTTGTACAAAGTCCTCCGGCAGCCGGGGCTTCCATACTGGGTGCAGGTGCCACGATCCGGCAGCTTCCTCCATCAACGTGATGTACTCCATCGCTATCACTCCTTCCGCGATTGCTCAACGATCCAGACACTGCAGGACATGAGAACTGCTGCAAGCGGAGCTCTTCTTCTGCCGCCGCTGCCGCCGCCACAGGCGGTGCTCGCTTCCGGATCCTCATGGCTGTTGAGCTCCGGCTGGCTCGCCGCCCCGCATCGCATCCCACCCTTGGCTGCCGCTGCGTGCTGCTACTACTGCAACTAAGCTTTCCACCTCGCAGCCTCCTTCGCCACCCCCAAAGCGCATCATTGCAGCCCAGCCTCTTTGCCTCCGTCCGTACCTACCATTCGGCACTTCGGCCATTGCAAAGCCGCTTCACTTTCAAGTGCTTGGCTTCTGGAAGGGTTCGCAACCCGCCACGTGGACATTGGCATCTGGCTTCAACTGGCAATGCATACTATAGGGCCCGCATGCATGCAGACAGGAAGATCCGACCTCGTCTCGTCACCTCCTTTTGTCACTTCGTCTCGTCTCGTCTCGTCTCGGTCTTGGCTCATCGCCCTGGGAGCTTTTTTAATGAATTCTCGTTTGTGCCAAAGTGGCGATCATCCCGGGAAGATTTAGCTAAATCTGGCTATTAGCCCAAAAAAACCTTTTATAATCCTTCTATATGTTTGGCTACACCATGAAAACTTAATATACGAATCTGGCGATTTTTTCCCCTTTTTCTCACTTCTGGCGACAGAAAACCTCCAAAATCACTTCTTTTCGAATTTTCTGTTTTTTATTTCGCTTTTTGCGAATTTCGCCAGTATAAAAAACGCACAGCGGCGGCATGTCGTCCCCGTGGCATCAGTGGCCAAGGGCCGTTGCTTTTGGGACTGGGGATTGCAATGCATTGGCCTCTCACATTGGGCCGCGGGCTAAGAGGCAGAATAAAATTTACAGACGGAAGTGCGGCCCTTTGCATGGCATTCATTGCGTGTTGACCGTTATCTTTATTGGGATTTTTTTGTTCTCGGTTTTGGGACCCCACCATGTCATGGAATTCATTCTTTTTTTGCCCAACCCCTCTTTTTTCCATTAATATCATCTCATCTTGTAGGTAAGGCCCAAGGTTAATTTTCTCACATGTCTTTGCGTGTCACACCTCAAATTCGTGTCAAATCAAAGCTCAACAAGGATAGGGTTCAAAGATACACACGGTTCAAATGGGTGACAATGTGACACAAAGTTCGCTAAAAAGTAAGACTGGTAGTGGCCCAGGCTGGGGCGTTCTCTAAATGGCAAGGTGGTACTTGTGCCCAACTCCACATTTCTGACCACAGTGAAGCAGCACCCACCAGCACACGATGAAGGATGAATGGTAAGTGGTCAGGAAACAGTTTTCTGTTGGGTTCCAGTTCCTTAGCTAACCATGGTGTTTAGCTCAGTTGCTTTTTTTTTCTACCTACCCAATAACAACTCACAAGCAGGTTGTTATTAGGTAGGTAGTAAAAACAGCACTTACCTAAGTATAAACCACCTAGTTACCTAGTAATTACCTATTTTCCTACCAATTTGCCTATGTATGAGACCTATTTCTTACAGAATTGGTTACCAAGGTGAAACTGAATATTAACTCAGTTGAAGTTCATCCATAACTGAGTAATAACGGGCATCCAATGGATGGTGCCCTGGTGGGTGCTGGTTCACTCGGGACCACATTTTACAGGGTCGCCAGTGAGACTGATAAAATATCTTTTAAGTTTTTAGAAGTTTATCATAGTCTAATTGGAGGGCACATTATCTGTCTAGTAATGAAGGCTGTTTTGTTTGTTTGTCATGTTAAAATCTCTCAGACCTCATTGCACTCCTGGTACATTGGAAAGCCTTAAGATGACTGAGGGTGCATTGAGGTGGTTTTGTAAATGTTTTAGACCTACAGTGCAAAAGCTATTGAATAATGATCAATTTTTATCAAAAGAAATTGAACCAGATCAAAACTAAGAATTTTAGGGAACCAAGCTTTTGGTACTATTGGAAAAACATTCTAAATTCAATAAAATCTTATTACTTTTGTGCACGTGGCGTCATTGAGGGCTTTCTAATCGTACCAAAAGTGGAACAAAGGAACCCCCGTGGTTGGCGAGGGTTACACCTGATCACATCCAAAGAAAGAGATGTACCCAACTTTATCCAAAGATACATTGTAGAAAAGATGAGGGATTGATCTCCCAAGGTCGCACCTACTACTTAAGAATATGAGTGTGCTTGGAAGGGGGGGGGGGTTGGGGAAGGGACATTCCACCCTAGGGCTTTACCCACATAAACAAAAGCACTGAACAACTTAATCACAAATGGGCAGCACAACTGCCCTCTCCCCCTCGGACCTCCCCCAAGGAAAAAAGCAAAATAACATGGTGGAGCCTACTATTATTGGCGTTTACACTTGGGGCAGGGACTTTGTGGTGAAGGGAATTTAGTTTGGATTTTAGTCGACTGTATAAAAGCAATTAATTTTCCTTTTCCCTTTTTGGGTTTGCCTTGGTCGATGATATTCCCTGCCCCCGAGTACCCAAAGCTTTCTGCCATGTAAGACGACTCAGACTATACCGTATGGCCTGTGTCCCCACTGAGGGTATGGGTGCAATTGCATGTTACTGGACAAAAACTCAGTTCTCATTTGTCAAAGGATCTCCTTCATTAGTTAACTTATCAGTGTAGGATTCTGGGGAGTTTGCTTTTTGAATTTGGGGCCCATGTGTATGGTGACAGCTGGAGACCTAATTATAGACTGGATGCTTCTTGTTTTTCTATCAAACAAATTTTGTGTATTGCATAAAATCCCTTTCTAAAATCAGAAAGCCTGCTTACAGGGCTGAGGAAATATTATGTGTAAGGTAAAGGATTTGAGCGAGGGCATTACAAAAATAAAGGCATGTGAAGCCAGAGCCTAGTTCAAGTCTGATTTCAGTAATGTGCTCACCCTTAGGCTTTATGCAGCATAAAAATCAATGCAAAGATCAGAGTGGTGGGCTTTACATTTCATAAAGCCAGTTGTAAAATCAGAAAGTTTATGTGTTATATAACATGCCCTCCGCATACATTACAAAATTTGTAAGAGGTTCTAATGAAATTGTTAAAACCTGTGACATTTTTCTTAGTGTATTTGGAGGTATGCTTATACTGTGTAAAATTCTGTGGGGGTGTTTTCAAAACAATATGCTCTATTGCCAGCATTATGTTTTCCTAAATGCCAGCAGGTACCCACCAGGTATTGCAGGAATTATTTTTTTATGCATTGCACTGATTTTTATGTTGATAAAAATCACATACATCTCTTGAGGTGTTTGATGGTGGATATCACAAGAGTACTTATTCTATTTACTTGGGGGTGCCACACAATTCCAACTTTTTTTTTTTTGCAATGAGCCAATTTGATTGGCCCATTGCCAAAAAAAAGTTGAAGCTATACAGGCTCCCCAAAATATTAGATTCTATGGAAAGATGGAGTGCCTCCCCCTTTGGCCCAGCTATATGTGAGAAAGGGGAAGACTTTGGGCAAAACATATGGGATTAAAGTGAGGTGCCATTGGGAATACCCTTGGGGAACACATTAGGAACCTAGGGAACGTTTTGGGAACAAAGGAAAAATGAAAAAAAATCCCGCCCGCCCCACCCAAATCTTAAAAGAAAAAAAATCAAGGCACTTTAAGTGGATTCTGAGCCATCCCATTAGCTGCATGAAATTTCTAAGTTCCAAAACTGTTCGTCACCATTTTTGGCCTACTAATACCCCCATTATAAACTGGGGGGTACTTATTTTTTTATTATCTTATTAAGCTTTAATAAGTACACTATGGGAACCCGATACCTGTTCAAAGAACAGCACACTTATAAACCTGGGGTACTTGTTAAGCTTTAGTATATTAAAACTTTCGTAAGTTAGTTTAGATCATAGCAGGTTTTTGGCTTGTCAAAGTTTTATTCCTCTGGAGGTGATAGATAGTATCTAGTATCGACATAGGTTTCTCAGAGACCAATAAAAAGGAAATCTCAACAAAGCCAGGCCAGTTGTTTGAACTTGCTTTAAAGGGGCAGATCATATCATCACCAGTTGTTTGCACTTGCTTTAAAGGGGCAGATCATATCATCACCAGTTGTTTGCACTTGCTTTAAAGGGGTCAGAGCCCATTCGGCAATGAGCTTCTGCTTGTTGGTTGTAGCATCATGGTAGATCTGCTGTGTACTAGCAAGTTCCTGATTGGTAAGCATGCCTTACTTGTCACTTAAACCGAGTTATGGTGTGAGTCCACACATTTATGATTCTTTTACTGGAGTTTTGGATAGGGTGACAACTGCACTTAGCTTCTGGGATCCTCTGCCCTCTAGCTTCTTGGAGGTTTTACTTTTTAAAGCTTTTCCCTTAGGTACATAGCCTAAAGATGGGCCCCTCTGACTCCTGAGATGGGCCCAAGTGAACCAGCACCATGGGTGAAAGGTAGGGAGGTAGGAAGGAAGGGGAATAAAGGGGAATAAAGGGGATAAGAGGCAGGAGGAAAAGCAACTCCAAAAGTAAGCTAGGAAAGTCTGACCAAGATGGAACTCAATGTGAACTCAATTGTAGTTGGTCATGAAGTTGTCAATAATGGGGTTCCATTCATGGCATTTGGGTGAGGTAATGGGGGAAGGACCATTAGCACAAGGTATGCCCCATTAGCTACCTTGGACATTCCACCCAATTATGGAGTAGCAAAAAATGCCATTATCCATGCAATGTAATAGAGTTCCCGTTGAAGTCACACCTAGTTCAGCCCTAATTTTTTACCACGTTGATTTGGTCATCCTTTCTTTGTTGTTATCCATAAAGTTTTTTAAATACTTGATAAAATAGCATGAGATTGTTGAGATTAATATTTAATAGATCGTCAAGGGTATGTCGGCAGCATTCCTTTGTTTGTCTGTTTTCAAGATTTGCTTTCAACATTGTAATCAAAACCAAAGCCCTTTTAGGATCTCATTCCAAACTCGTTTTAGCACCTATGAAAAAAAGGTGCTAAAAAGAAGTTTGGTCTTGACTATGGCACCCAATGCAAATTAATTTAAAACTTTAATGCTTAATTAAATTTTTTGACCCTTGTCAGACTCTTAATAAGCAATTTCAGCCCCTATTTGAGACACTTTACAAATAATTTTAATATCTTTAGAACCTTTAGGTAAGATGTCTTGGACCAAACTCAAAGTTGATTTCTAAAATGCTCAATATGAGGGTTTTTCAAAGTATTTTTAAGTTTGCCTGGTGTTGAAAGTGGAGAGGTTCTTTACTTTTCTAAAGAACTTATTATTCTAGTTCTCAAGAATAAATTAGAATGGTTTTAGTATCACACTTAACTCGAACTAAGAATTTGGATTTGGGTTTGGGTCTGGCTCTTCCCAAAAAATAATTGGTTTCAATTTCTGTTTTGTTTTGAAAATTAGACCTTGTGCATATTCACTTCTTACTAATCCTGACCAAAATTGATCGTTAATTATCAATTAACCCTTGGTTCTTGTCTTTTCTTTAAAGAAAATATATTTCAATTTTGGATTCAATGTTTTACAAAATAAAATCTGATACAAGTTTTTCTTTTGATTCTGAAAATCAAACCCGATTTTGGTTCAATTTTTATTAACTTGAATCAAAACCCATGATTTTAACCTACGAAACTGGGTACTCATCCATCACTAGTTTTGTGTGGTGTTGGTGGAATTCCCCCTTAGTAAGGTTAAACTCAAGGGTTTAGGTTCCTGTGACTCACTCAGACCGGAACCAACATCCTGTTGTTGGAACTGACACAAAAACATATTATGAAATTTACTTTTTGCTAGATCTAGAATCATGAAAAGAACACTTTTGAACTTCGAGTTCTTTAAGTAGACAAATTGGACTTTTTTGAAAAGGCTACAAGAAGGTCAAACTTTTAAAAGAAATAATGAGTTTTAATTAGTTGAATCAACATCAATACAAAGTTATAAACCCCTATTTTTATTTTTGTAAATCTTTATACCTGTACAACCTAGATGAGTGTGTAATGTGTCCATAAAACTAGACTCGGTTTTCAAACCAAGCTTGGATGTTTTTCAATTTGAGAAAATGTGCTGAAACCAGAAGCACATGATTTAAAGTTTTGAAGAACCAGGCTCAAAAACACATCTCAAGTACCTTGGGACAATTGCAACTTGAGACACGTGACCCTACTACATATATGGACCATGAAAGCTAAATGATAATAATATTTTGAACTCTTGGATATTGATTTTTAAAAATTTTAAATAAGCCACACATAGAGCCTTTTAGCCCTTGGCTTTCCAAAATATTCCATATTTCCACTCCTTCACCCAGCAAAAGCCACAGTACTTTATTCCAAGCTTGGCCTTTCCGACCCAAGTAAAGGCTTTGCAGGTTTTGCATCCATGCCTTTTTTTTCTTCTTCTTTTCACTAACAATTTGGATCACAGATGGTGTCTTGCACTTTCTCCCTCAAATTTTTCTGGTATCTCTGGCCCGCCGCTTCCAACCCCCCTTTTGCATTTGCATATGGAAAGTTGTCTCTTCTGATTGAGACTTGTCCAGTGACCTTCAAAGGTTGTACCAATTTCAGTTGCATAAAACAGGATTGCATCATTTGATTTGCAGATATGCACATGACAACTTAACCCCTACCCTTGTTATCATATTCTGGATGTTATGTGATTTGTACTGCACATCATCTCATGGAGAGCATCAAGTCATAATTTTTCTATTTAAAAAAACTTAGGCACCTACTTAGCTAATCACATCATCTCTATTTCTTCACATTTGGAAGATACCAATGTCCTTTAGGTTTCATCTTTCTCTTCACAAATACCTGGTATCAGGTAGCCAGTTTTTTTTATTTTGTTATGAACTTCAGTTTCAGGTTTTTTAAAGTTTTCAAAAGCAAAGAACCATGGATGTCAGGTTTTACAAAGAAATTAAGAATAGAATAACCACCAGTTCCAGGCTTTTGAAAGATTCCAAGGAAATGGTGGTTTTCCTCAAAGAAAAATCTGTTGTTTGGTTTTATGAGAACTGCGGGTCAAGGGTCCATATCAGCCCTTTTTTTTGTTTTTGAGAAAGTGCCCACATGGTTTACATGAGTCTTGAACTCCAGAGTCCAAGTGGTGATATATTTAAATTATTTGTTAAATGAGCTCGCTATCCTCTGCTGGGCAATGTCCTATGTGGTGAAGTTCTGTGTTGCAGTAGAAGTGTAGTGACAATCAGAGGGAAAAAGAGCCATGCCATTACTGGCTACAACCAAAATATATAAACTGACTTTAGGTTATTGTCAAGTTTGAGATGGTGCTTACTGGGGCTCCTCTGCACTGTGAGTGTGAAGCAAACTAGTTATCAGAGAACATTCTGCCTAAAAATATTGTGCAACAAAAATGGTCAAGTTCATATCGTGAATTTTAACAACTTCATTAAGCTTACCAAGATATGATGGAAACAAAGGAGCTGCACAACAGCATAGAACAAAAAATATGATTAGAACTTGAAATTGCAAGTCTGAAGGAGCTAGTACTTGGGTTGTTGTAGGGAAAAAAGGGCTCATATGAAACTATGCATAGAAACTACACCATCTCTAGCATCTATGCAATAACACCATAGCGGTCTGCTGCTTCAATCCAAGCAGCAAATGTGACAATGTATGAAAAATTCTCTAAATTAAAGAACTTTTGGTTGTACATGCCACTTACAAGAGGTAGGTGAGGATCTAAAGTAGCTTGCAGCTTGCTCTTCAAGAAGGCTAGAAATGAAAAACAACGTTCATCTTCTACATTCCCTAGAGCATGAACTATGGCCATCTTTGCCAACTTAAGATACTTAAGGAAAAAACCTAATATGTATGCATCACAAATTTACAATATCAAAAAAAATCAATAGAATTTGTGCAAAAATCATTAAAAATATGTTTTTGCAAAATCCATAGGCTTCAAAATGTAAAAATGGCACAAAATATATATATATAATTTATATATAAATGATGTATCTTTTCTATTTGTGTTGTTTTGATGTGAAGTACGTACAATGTACATATTAACTAAATTCATGCAATTATTGTGATTTAATTTTGGATAAAACTATGAGATTTTTGTGTATTACAAATGAACATTTATGTATGTCATTCAAAAAAAAAATCTCATCCATTTAAATATTTTAAATATTAAATACATAAAAATATCATTCATATTCACCATAGCTTGGAATTCATGCAATTTTTATATGAGCCTATGAAGCCTAATAAGTTTGTGATGTGAATTGTTTTCCAAATGCACGTAAATGGATTGAATGATGGTTCCATGGCAACCTTGGAATTGTTTTTCATACATAACATGAACATACCTTGTTTAACATCAAGTTGCCAATGGTCAAACAAAGGGTGAACCACATAACTTGACTCACCAAACCCCAACATTATTAGTTTACAATACCATGCCTTAAAAAATTCCAAGTGTTTGGCAAAATTTTCTTCACATTGAGACTACAACCAATATTGTGGATACACAATGCCTATGGCATCAACCAAGGCACAATGAAGGAAGCAGTTGTCTAACTCATTAATCAATTGGGTAGTTGCATTTATCAACCAATATCAACAAGTTAGCAAAAACAAAATCACAAATTAAGATTCAATACATATAAACCAATATCAAAATAGTTGAAAAATTTTATTTGAACAATTTGCCTTCACTTGTGAAATCAAAGTTTGAAAATGTTGTAACCTTAGCCTTAGGCTCACAACTAAAGTAAGGGCTTGCAAAAGTGTAGACCAAAAAGGAAGCCTAGGAATCACATCTCGTGTTCTTGAAAATGTAGGAGAGTGTGAGGGAATGAACCTCCACATTCCCAAGTGAACTCCATTTTGGGAGTTGGAGTCCCAATGGATTTTCAAATTTTCAGAGAGCAATTGTAAGAGTCAAAACCCATTGAATTGAAGAGTTCCTTATATCATTGGAAATATCTTGGAACTTAAATGTTAAAATAGGTTCACATGACCCATTTGAATAATTAAAACACAAGTTATGGCCAAAAGAAGGGTTGGGAATCAAATTGCCAATTTGACTCTCGACTACTAAAAGTCGAGAATCGCCTTGATTTCCTTGCATATAGGTGGCATGCCACACACCATTGGAAAGTTTTCGATGAAGGCTATAACTTTTTTAAAAACCTTAGTTCAATTGAAGGTCTGCACACAAAATTATCCCAAAGTCACGAAAATCCCAATTTTGGGAATTTCGGGCCCAAGTCCAGGTTGTAGTGAATCTTGTGAGTCCATGTTTGCCCATGGTTCGTCCGTGCACCAAAAATGTTTCGATTGTGCACTAACCAATTAGTTGTTTGGTTTGTGCATGTCCACATGAATAATTGATTTGCTCATCACTCATCTTAGTCCCATCGCGGAGCTCAAGCACACCCCTACCTTGAAATGCTACGAACTAAAAGGTGTGCCCCAATTCCTTCTTTCATTGTTTTCACCTTTGGACTTGTAGTTGAATCCATCAAAAAGCTTGGGAGTGCATTTAAAAGGAATTTTGAATCACAATTGTTCGCAATTTTAAAACTAGGTCATTGTGCATGGCCCAAAAAATTTCACCATTCACAATGACAACAAGCTACTCATTGAAATCATTTAAGTCT
>Ga0209208_10001450_pt1 | contig 33499 bp, 26 predicted proteins | sample S1TSphfallax_3_FD_187694 | JGI IMG/M metagenome (GOLD analysis project Ga0209208, IMG submission 187694) | Host-associated microbial communities from peat moss isolated from Minnesota, USA - S1T2_Fd - Sphagnum fallax MG (SPAdes) (version 2) | ecosystem: Host-associated > Plants > Peat moss >...
TACTTAATATATTTACATAAGCTATGTATAATAATATTATGTGCCTTTAGTATTAAGGTTAACCCCATGCTAACTTAGGCTAACTTAAATTAACCTAGGTTAAATAAACAAAAAAGTTAAACTAACCATGCTTAAATTAAATTATGGTAAATTAAATATGGCTAAATTAAATTAGGCCAAAATAATTATGGTTAAATTAAGTTAGGTTAAATTATTTATGGCTAAAATAAATAAATAAATATTAATTATGGCTAAACTAAATATGGCTAAATTAAGTTAGGAAAAACTAATTATGGCTAAATTAAATTAGGCTAAAACCAAAAATGGTTAAATTAAATTAGGCTAAATTAATTATGGCTAAACAAAATTATGTTAAACTAAACCATGGTTTAATATATATTGCAAGTTTTAAAATTTTGTTTGTCAAATATATTTAAATATTTGTTTTGGCAAGTAAAACTTTTTTATTTTATTTTATTTGAAATATTTTTCAGAAAATGTAAATTTGATTAAACAAAAATTTATTTAGAATTGATTAATATGATAATATTAAAATTTATTATAAATGTTCATAATTATCAATTAAATGTCTATTATAATTATAATGATAATCAATTATATATATATTCAATAGGTATTATATACATAAATTTTATTATTTATGTATATTAATGTAAATAGGCTACATGAATTAACCTACAAGTACAAAAACATCTTAAGTTAATTACTAGTTTAAGCTAGATAATAATGTTTAAATCATATTTTCATTAAGTAATTATAATTATTAAAAAATATCCTATAATAATCTTTGAAGTGCAAAAGACGAGTAATGAAAAATTAACAAGAAGAAAAACATGAAAAATAAGAAAAATAAGTTTTTTCCCAAGTTACAAAACATGTTTTTTTCTTTTCTTTGGACCCCTCCTACTTTCAAACCTCATAACTTTCTTATTTCTTATTGATTTTAAACGATTTAAAGTGCTATAGGAGCGCCAACTGAAGTTCTACAAATCATATTGTTACTTTCATAGAAAAAAAAACGAATATAAAAGGAAATTTCTGGGTGTTTAAGAATTGGCCTTTGTAATGTTCAATGGTTTTTTTGAATTTTTGACCCCCTTTACTTTGGGGGACCCTAACTTTCTCATTTCTAATCCATTTTGGACGATTCTTATTGTATTAGATGCGCCAAGAGGAGGGCTTCAAGTTTTGTTTAAACACCAGAATCAACAGAACCCTCCCCTAGCTGCTATACTCTAATACATTAGTTGCATCTGATGTGCAACTAAGTTGGTTCCTGAGGTTTGCAATGGAATTTTTTATCCCATATCCTTTGGCTTCCAATTATATTTGGCTCAGCATATAACTAGGAGCAATAACTACGTTGTAATGAAACATCAAATGCCATTGGGGATGAGTGAATTAAAAAAACTTACCCTTTATGAAATGGTTAATCTTAAAAATAAAATTGGATTATTCTAATCTTATTTATATAGCCTAAATTGAGCTATGTTCAACCTACTTACATACCTAAGTAAACATGTTTATCTAATAGGGTTTAATAATAACCTAATTAATTAGGCAACACCTATCAACATCTTATTAGCCATAAATTGGACAATTTAGATATTACTATTCAATATTAAAAAATAGATGGGCCTTAATTTCCACATGTCACCATATAATTGGTGTTTTAAATGGACATGTGTCAATTGGTCAATGAACATTCCATGGTGTGCCACATGTCATCATCTTAGTGGCATAAATTTTAATGATTGAGATTAATCCAATGACTTTTTTATTTTGAAAACAAAAAATTAATTAATTAGTGACACATGTCCACAAGCTAATTGTCCAATTTTAAAACATGTGTCATATTTTTATTAGTTGCATTGTAGTTGCAAGGAAAGTTGCACATAAGGTGCAATTACATTTGGATTAGTATGTATGGATGAGCATGTATATTAACATCGTATATACATGTTGCATACGTAATGTCACATGCAACTGAATGTCGTGTGCAACTTGTCTTATGCAACTACACAAATTTGTAGTTGCATGTGTCACATGTAGTTGAATTTTAGTTGCAAACGATAGTTGCAAAACCCAAAATTTCTAGTAGTGTTTGTCTTGTTTTTGATGGCCCTACACATGTGGTTGGTGGTGTAGGTTGGAGGTAGTTTTCAACAATTGTTGACATTGTTGGATCAATGTCAATATCAACCTCTTCAACAACCTCCACATTTGTTGGTTCCTTGAAGAGGGGTGTTGTAGTGTTAGCTTCCATTATTGTAAGTTGAAATGTAGGTGAAAAAGTTCTAGTGATTACCTATTTTGTCCCATCCTTTAATGATTATTTCTCTCATGGCTTTGACCTTTGTCCATGCTGAACGTAACTAACTACAAATCCTAGGTTTTAAGTTGTTCATCTTGAAGTCTACCTTTGGTTCCTGCCCATCAGTTATTTGATCCTTAATTGTTTAAGAAGTCCATGAATTAAAATGAACCTTGAATGCATGCTTTAATGGCTTCTACAAGATCACATCTATCGGTTGTAATTCCCTTATGCAATTAGCAAGAACTAAAATTAACAAGATGTTTATATGCTTAAATTTTTATCCAATTGTGGAATTCCTTACTAATATGAACACTCCAACAATCAATAATCCACTCCATCTTTTGTTCTTTTTCTAACCTTAATAATTGGATTTGGGATTACAGGTAAGGAAAAAGGATTTTTTGCATAAATTGTTTGATCGTTTCCAAAGATGACTAGTGATTCTCATTAAAGTAAGATCCCAACCATCATTGATGCAATATGTTTTCCCTTTACTGTTTAGTGGTAATGTCCTAGGGGTAGAACTTGTGAAAACTATTTGAGGTGGAAGTAGGTCCTTGATAACGCTAGATGAGACAACCATTGTCAATTGCTTCTTATCCTCAAAACTTAACACTTGCACACGTTTAGTTCCTTTTGACTCTCAAGTTCTTTTGTCGCCATTTGGAATTAAATGGATTTTAGTTTGATCACTACTCACAACAAGTGTAGGTGGAATGAAGTATACTTTTGCTATATAAGCAACTTTATAAACCATGGTCAAGCCTTGACTAACCCAATATGGTGGGAGTTTGCTTGCAACAGTGGTTGCGATTCTATAAGTCCAACACATGTATTGTTTCATGAATTGTTTTGACCACTTTCTTGTGACATTAAACCCCCCACGTCCAAGTTTAATGAATTGAAGAGCAAAAGATTGTATAATACCTTTGAGAATGGGTTGCAAAATCATTTTTATAATGGCTAACCAACTTCCTTCATCTTTTGTAGGACACGATGGAATTCAAGATATTCTTCAAGTTTTGACAAGTTTTTGTTTTGGAGTTTTCACTGTTGTTCCACATTGGGTAGCTTCCATGTAGTTCTATTTCAATTCACCTTCTTTTGTGAACCATTCCCACATTGTACTTCCAGTCAACTTTGCATAAGGACTAGACACTCCTAGTGATTTGTAAACATTCTACAAGAATGTAAGAGCAGTTTTATTGTTTCCATACTTTTTCACTATAGCTAGTATTTGGGGCCAAAGATGAGGTTGAAACCAATGCCCCTTCATACGTTTAGAGGGTCTCTTCCTCTCATGATCCTTTTTTTTTATTTCATGGTCACTTGAGATCCTCACATTATGTTGGATTTTAGGCCTGCCAATTGGGTGCTTTTCTTTTTGCAAATTATATGATGTTGCATCCTTATTACTTTCTCTCATTTGTGCAAGCTCCCTCTCAACAATCTTCATCTTTTCTCCACTTGAAATTGTCTGAAACAAACTAGTAATGTACTTTTGACCTCCCTCATTTTCAACCATTTTGCACAAAGTTGAGACCAAATTAAACTCAAAGAATTTAAGTTTCCTTAAAAGGAAAAAAAAGGAATGTGGAATGAAAAGAACAAGCCAAAAATTTGTAAGAAGTGTTAATAAGTATTCAAAATCAGTACCACCCTAAATCATCATAATTGGCTTACCCATGTTGTTAGGGTCCAGTTTAACAACATTAAAACTAGGGATCTATTTATCAATGCCTATGTAATTTTTGTAGGTACCTATTTGCAATAGGTAATATGCCGAATTATTATTTTTTCAGTTTTATTACATCCAAATTTTGAGAAAATTTGTGATTAGAAGGTTGAAGTGAAAAAATGAAAAATAATTAATTATTCGCTTGAAATATTTTGAAATGGTAAATGTATTGTGGTATTCTTAACTTTGTTCATTATCATTTTGGTCTAAGATTTTTTCAAGAACCTAGGTACTTATTGTGATTCATATTAGTTAATTTAATTGGTTGTGGTGCATCTAAAAGCACAAATGTTTTGATGGTTATTATTATAATGGGTCAATTGGTTGGCTTATCACCGAAAAAATTATGAAAGCTCCTCCCTTTTCAAGTAGAAATCACATTTTAAAACAATGTCACATACAACCATATAAATGTATTTGTTTTACACTTATTTTGTTTTGCATGATTCCATAAAATCATATAAAAACTTTTTTTTTTACATTTATATTGATTTACACAATTTTACACTTCACACATCTTGTGTTCTACATTTATACTTACACAGAATGTAAATAAATTTCATTATGAGATTTAGAAATAAATTTCACTAGGTAAGTCCTAAACCACTTGTATGCACAACAATGGTTTGCATATAAAATAGATAAGCCAATGAACAAATGTTTGAGCTTTCTGAAAACTTGTGTCTAATGTTAGATTTTTAAAAATGTTGGAGGTTCAAAGGGTCTAAGTAGTCTTTCACTTGGCATCTCTATAGCCATTTAAAAACCTCCATTTGGGTTTGAAATGAGCAAGTCAAAACCTCCCAAAATATGATGGTTGAAAAAACAATCGGGACCTTCTATGAACACATATCCTCCCATATGCAAACATTGTGTGTTCTATCAAACATGCTAGACTTATGAAAGTGAACAAAAAAAAAACCATCACCAAATAAAGGCAAAGGCCTTGATGTTCATTTTTGTTTCAATTTTTACACCCCACACTCATGACCAAACAGTTTGGGGGACAAATGTGCACAACTTGTTTTTAAATGTGTAAAGAAGATCCCTCATCAAACTAGGGTGCTCCCCCCCCACCTTTGATCATTTATATAAAAAAATTACAAACTTATGCCCACCACCAATCATATTTTTTTGAGAGTGCATGAACATTGTTTGCTTATCTAAAACTTTCATTGAAAATGAACAATGTAGATGAATAACCTCGTTCACAAATCTTCTAATTGTAGGATTTATGATGTTGCATTGTGCAAAGATTAGAGTACATGAAAAACAAGATGCAAGAAGTAAGTAAAACAATGTTATAAAAGTTTGTAGAGAATTTTTAGAATTGTGCATGATATTTCTAAGTAGATAGAAAATCACAAAACTACAAGTACTCCTTGCCTTTTACTTCTTGGTTCATGGATTTTTTCCTTTTTTTTCATGTTGGACTTTCTTTGATGTTTTGTTCAAATGTGAAAAAATGGTGCAATTTTATTTTTGGGTTTTATTTGTGTTGAATTTTTTCAGTTTGGTTGTAATTCAATAGGATTTCAGAATGCAACATTAATTTGATTTTTTGCAATATCCTTGAAGAAGAACAATTCATGTAGGTGGCATTGAACTACTAGTTTTTATAAGGATCTAATTATGAAAATTGTTGTTGTAGAGTTCATTGTTTGGGATTGCAAAATTTTTTTAAACAATTTTTTGATCAAAAGTGGAAGAAATTATATATGGGAGCTACAATGAAAACATTGATGCATGTAGTATCAACATCACCTTTATTTGTGAAAAAAAAAGGATTAGTAACAACAACATCAATAGTCGAGGGTCAAAAATGATAAAAATAAATGAAATGTAAAAGAAAAGGAAAAAAGAAATGGAAGAAAAAACATTTAAATGAAAATTTTCTAAAAGAAATAAAAATAAAAAGGCTTGGTTGACAAGCTATATTGGGCCTTCCAAATTTTGAAAATTGTAGTGAAAACTTTGGGTTAGTGAAGGTCTTAAAAATTAATTTCTTAAATCAACTTATTTTTACATTTGTTTGATTTCAACATTTTGATCCTTTAATTATGCCATCTTTTTACCTTTTTCTCCACTTTACAAGATTCAAACTTTTTGTTTTTCTTTTCTAAATGTAAAACATTAGGCTATTATAACTTTCTGTATATGCAACCCAAATATTGATAGTACAATAAAATTCATTGAAGAATAACCCCGATTAAGGGTTTTTTCTATTTTTTAAAAATTTAGGATTTATTTTCTTAAAGCTTTTTAATTTTGGTTTAAGTTTATCAATAGGTTGCTATAGTTCAATAGTTATAAAAATCGGACACAATTTTTTTCTTCCAAATGCAAAAGTAAAACTGAATTTAATCTTTGATAGCAAATTGAAGAAATAAAGATATCTAAATTTTAATTGAACTGATTCATAAACCAAAATATAAGCAAGAGGTAGTTTCACAAAATAAAAGAAGAAAAGAAGTTCCAAATGATCAAAATTTTTACAAGAAGTTCCAAAAAAATCTCTATGACAATTTTCACATCTTTCTATTTATACCAAACATAACATTGTTTCTAAATTAACAATCATTAGCCAGTAAAACTTAAATCTAAACTATAGCAACTATTGGTCACATGTTTAAATTGACCTAATACTGTCAACAACTAGTTACTGTATAGGCTGGTTACCAGTTAACTTAACCCCCTCGTTATTCTAACACCTATTATTGGTTATTTCAATAGATCAGTTCACCTAAGATCCTGTTAGCGAGTAATAACTATACTAAGTCTAAAAGTTATATTACTTCACTAATTACCAAAACAACCGGTTAATATATAAACATTTGAAAAATTGAATTAACAACCCCCATCTACAAAGTGCAAGAATATGAAATGAATACAAGCATCAAATTGATTATGATTATAAAATTCACAATTTTATTTGATTGAAAATTTTGGTCAAAATTCATTTGCCAACTTGAACAATTAGTCATCTTGGACAAGACCCTATTCTCACCTTCATAAGGTAAATTGTTTTGTGAATATATTCTAATGAACACATGTTCAATTTTTTTACATTATTTACATAGGTAACTAAGTAGAGTAGTTTTAACCTAGGTAGGTATTGACCTATACAAGCCTATGCTACTTAAAATATATTAAGCTAGGCTACTTAAATTAATTATCTATTTATGGGATTCCATAATTTTAATAATGATTAATTTTTAAAATACTAATGCCAAAAATAATTCACTCATGTGATGTTTGTTTTGCAGAAGCTTGTCAAGATGCTGCATGTCTTTGTTACATGTCTTTGGTTGATTTAACCTTGACATATGAATATCAGCATCATAGCTTAATGGGTGCAGTCTCCTTTGCATAATTGCTTACATTGAACTAATGCAGTTGAGCAGCTAGCCGATAGTTGCAACCGCTTGTAGCCGCTCGTAGCCACTCGTAGTCGCAGATTGGTTGCGGCTGTGGCCAAGAGTTTTAGTAGCAGCTGGGTGCAGGCGATTGTGCACTTCAACGGGCGGTTGCGGTTGTGGCCGTTATTCAAAGAGTACGTCTTGATTGGTATCAATTTTGAAAGTGTCATGCATATTTATTATAAAGAAGCCAAATTAACGTCATTAAAACAAGATATTTCGCCTTGACAACCTTAAAAGTTAGTACTAGAGTTCAGACTCCATAGTTAGTGCTACTTTGCGGCGCATTTTGTAGAGTAGCGTACGGTGCTCACTACTTTCTAGTGCAAGTTTTTAACTTTGAGATCAACATTCTTAGATTCTGCGTCTTGACTAGCACAACACATCATGTAGTGCTTCGAGTTGCTTGATGATGTTAAGAAGAAGATATCCATTGATTTGATCAGTAAGAACCCACAGTATGCGGTGATACCCTTTATGTCGAAGAATCGGCCATCAACCAACAAGCTATGGGATCGCATGGGCCAAGTGGTCATGAAGGCCAGTGGCGAGTGGGTGCGCCTCGATGTGGAGGTGGATGGCAAGGGGCGGACCAAGATGGTGTACATGTGCGCTTGCATCAAGCCCACTTGCCTCAGTATCTACGTATACAACTCGCGGGATGGCACGTCATCGATGAATGGCCACACCTGCTCACATGCGGCTATTGCAGGTTCCTCTTCGAATAACTTAGCTGTTTGGGCGAGTAAGCGCGGCATGCCAACCGACTCCGCCAAGGCCAACATGACCAATGCCCTTGTCAACATGTGTTCGTGGGACATTCGCCCGTTCTTGTCAATGGAGGGCGCAAGCTTCAAAAATGTCATCCAGATCGCCCTAGACATTGGCTTTGCAAGCAAGACGCCATTGCTCGCCAAGGACTTGTTGCAGTCTCGACAGACTGTCAAGCGCAATATGATGGTCCGATTTGACAAAGGTGTCTTGAAGCTTCAAGTCATCCTTCGCAAGCACTTCATTGACAATGGGCGCATTGCATTCTCCACTGACATTTGGACGAACAACGCCACACAGACGGCGTACAGTGCTAACACCTGATCGACGATAATTGGATCATGCACGCTTGCGTCGTGTCTTGTGATGAGTTTAACGAAGGCACGAGCCACATCGCGCCAGCAATTCATCACGACTTTGTTAACATCGTCCGCCCGTTCATATCCTGGAAGGAGGACGAGGTGACGGTTCAGGTGGTGGACTGGCAGGTGGTGATCAAGTCAGATGCAGCGTCGAACAATAATGGAGTGGAAGGAATGTTATCGCAGTTCAAGTTAGACCTCTGCTATTGCCATCGCTTGTCGACATGTATCAACTGTGTGTTGTGGAAGCAGACTCGCGTGGTGGGTGGCGTTAAGCAGTCGACGGCCTACTTCTTCTACGAAAAGTCCAAATTGGTCTTTGACATGATCGATGATGTAAAGGCGTTAGTCACGTACATGAAGAAGACGCTCCTAAACAAGAAATTGAATAACAAGATGAAACATGACGTGGCGATGCGCTTTGACGGTCTCCTCATCATGTTGCAGTCTGTGGCTGTTGAACTGGCTACGTCCATCGAGCTGCTGAAAAAGAGGAAACAGGAGGAGTGCGCCGAGTGCATCATCAAACCACTGCTCATTGAACTTATTCGACTGCTGCATTATTTCAAGCTGACCAGCAAGTCCCTGGAGCCATTCCTCACGGCCACCATTCATCTCGTCGGCATGTGGTTTGCTAAACTAACGGCCCACCTCCAACCGCGAATTGAACCCATCACTGTCGATATTGCAGACGATGAGAAGGTGACCATTGCAGCTGACAGTGACAAGATTGGCCTCATCAAGGTGCTCCTGCTCGATCAGCTCAAGGAAAAATACTTCCTTAAACTGCTCCACGCTGCCGTCGCCTACCTGGATCCATTGCAAAAAAACCGCCTGCTCGATTGTGGCTTCACTCAAAAGTTAATTGATCACGGCTTGCTCTACCTCAAGGACATTATGCGCAAGGTTGGCCCACCCAAACAGATAGCAATGTTTAAGTCCGGTGACAAGTGTCCACTACCGGCAAAGAAGAACCGCGCCAAGAAGCTGCACACCGTCTTTGTCCACGCCGGCCCTAGTCGAGATGACAACAACGACGATTCTTCAGAGAGCAATGGTGACCATGAACAAGGCAAGGCGGCCCAGTTCGAGGCCCTTATCGAGCACGAGTTGGCCTCGTATCGCTTGCTCAAGGTTGACAAGAGCGACAAGAAAGTTGTGCTTCAGGAGGATACACGGGAAAGAGCTCGACCAAATGGCAAAGTCAAGCACGACGTTGGCATATTACCATGGTGGAAAATCAAGTCCGCCAATTTTCCCATTCTGGTTCGTACCGCCCGTGCCATACTCTGCATTCCGGCTTTGAGTTCGATGCCGAAATGTACATTCTCGTCTGCCGGCAATACGTGGACCGACAAGCGCAACGCGTTGAAGCCCAACACGCTAAACGCCCTTTTCTACCTCTGCTTCAATCAGGACCTGGACCGTTCACAGTAGGCTGACATTTTTTTATAAACACATGAACGGATATGATGAAAACAATGATGCGGGGGAGAAGGCTACGGCTGAAATGTTGTGGTGGTGGGTGGCTGCGATTGCGGCTGGATATTGCTAGGTAAATCGGGCGGTTATGGCTGTGGCCGAGAATTTAGCTGGAATAAAACGGCCAGGCTGTGGCCGGATCCTGCAGAATGTGTGGACAGCACTGCATTGAACACTATGCTTACATGGGTGACCACCTGGTGGCCATGCTTGCCATCTGCACAAGAGCAGAGGATATGATGATCAGGATGCCTGGAACCAAAATGTGCTGTGTGGATGTTGTTGCTTGTTGTTTGCAGAATTCATTGGAATGCTTGTGGCAATTGAGAACACATTTGAAAACAAGTTATTGAAGTGCACCTTGAAAATGCTGGGAGATTTTTCGCTGCTATTGAACATCCATGTTGCTGCTACACACAAACAAGGATCTTCTCAGTGCAAATGTTCAATGGCAAAGAAAGCTGAAGAAATAGCTGGGATGCAACCTTGGATTGAAGTGAACAATGATGTCAGAAAAAGATTAGAGAGGACTGTCCTCTGATTATTGAGAGTTCAGCATTCACAACTCAAGAGATTGTGTCCCAGCAGATGCATGATGATCGTTGGGAACAAGCAATGCCAAATAGCTTTCATCACAAGGATGTGACATCTGGTATATGGATCAATGGGTAAGTGGCTCTGGGTTGCAGTCTCTTCACTTGGTTCTTGCTTGGATTTCTTGTTCCCTATTGTGCAACCAGTATCTGAAGAGTCCTTGCTGAAGTTTAAGCCTCAAGTTTCCCTTGCCAACCATGATCCATATTGAAGGCCTGAAGAGAGAAAGGCACTACTGCTGGTATTAGACATACTGGCCCTCTCCTGTCCACTAGACTGGGCTCGTCACATCTGATGAAACAGGTCCCTGGTGTGTAACAAAAGGACGAGGAGGACAAGATGCTCCAAAATGAACTTGTTATTGTCTTGAATGTCTCATCCATGGGAGCTCACATTGGCATGCCTGCAGGCTGTATTTGCGCTAGGATTCTGGAGGAGGGCGTGATACTCAGCAGTTGAAAACATTAATTGCAAATCAAATCAACATTTTACTATCTGAGTGAAGATGGCAACATATATGAGCTGAGTGCCATGGAATCTGCTCAAGAAGAAGAACAATCACACCCTTGCGTGCCAAAAGTAGCAGGCCCAGGAAGTCTGGAACAATTTGCAACTTTCAATGATCGAATGGAGATTGGACGTGTATAAAGACCTCCATGCAGTCAATACACAGAGTTGTTCCTTCAGCTTATTGTTCGGACCTTCCCCTTCAACAGAGCTTCCGAAGCTGTGAAGTTGTTCATTCCATGGCAGAATGTAGCTGAGCAGCAGCAGCGGCCGCCTTCATGCTTGTGCCTGCTGTAGTAGAGTTCTTTGATGTTTTTCAAGCCTGATTCTCTGAAGAATAATCCTAGACTTCAGAATCAACAGTCACAAAGGTAGGCAAGCTCCTATATTGTTACTGCTCTCAAGAACTTCATGAGAAATTCGATTCCTATATGAACTTGCTTCCCATGCGGAAGAACAACAGATTCATGGCAAATTGATGGCCTCATGCATTTAGCACGAACAGTAGGAAACTCTCTACAAAATCCTCAACTTCTTACAACTTCACATGATTGTTGAGGATGTGTCATAAGGACATTTAGAATGATGTCCAAGTGTTTAAGGTACTGACTGCCTCACTAAGCTGTGGGAGCAGACTGCTCAGCATCAGCAGATTGCTGTGAGAGAAGCATGTCAGAGCAACAGAGGATGCCAGAATCATGATAGTAAAGGGTATCAAACTCTTGGAGGACGTCAACCATATCTGATTGTTTGATTTTGCCACACTCTTTCAGTTTGTAGAGGATGAATTCTGCTTGGCTGCAACCTCATACAACCCAGGGAAACTTTAGGGTTTCAAAAGCCTACTGTTAAGAACAACCGGAACAACTTCTCTCCCACACTGGGAAAATCCAAATCTATCAACCACCGAATTTCATTGCTTGGTTTCATTTTTCTTGAAAGTGGACATTTTCCAATGTAGCAACATAGTAGTATAAAGAGAATTACCTGACAAACACCATCTCCATCAAGATCAGCAAGCCTATAGCGATAAATAAATGCAAAGCACAAGTTCCCTATTGTGCAGATTTCAAAACCAATTAATTTGAAATGGTTGAATCTCAAGCTCCAGCCTTATTCCATCCAGGATAAAAACAGCAAAGCAAGGATCTGTGAACAAAAAAATCTGCTAAATAAACTTGAAGGCTTCAGACAAAATCCCAACAAAAAAATTACCATACCCATTATGCATTACATGAACAACCCACATATTTGGGGAATCCACACTAGCAAATCACATCTTGCAAGAATTTGCTCATGTAATGAGTCAAAACCAAATGACAAATTCTACACGAGTTGCATAAGACATCACCATGACATCAAGCACCAAACTTTCCATGAGCACAGTGAAAGGAAAGCAACAACGAAGTTTGGGGAGCGCTGACAACTACCCAAGCAATAATGCACACCCAAGTACCTTGGCAGCTTCCACACTATTGATATTATTTGTAGAAAATTTGAAATATCGATTTTTTTTTTCCTCAAAGAACAAGAATAAATTTTTTTTTATGAATCTTTTGAAATATATATATTTTTGACATGAACTCTTCAAAATTATTAATTAATTGGACAAACATGTGTTGAAGATGCGCTTGTATTACAGTAAATGTTTCTTCACACTACAAGATTCTACTATCTCCACATTTCAAAGAAACAGGCCCAATTCTTCCCCAAAGATTAAGATTTGACCCTATCAATAGACAACGGTTTTGGAGATCACTAAAGCCAATGACCGACCACTTGGTACTACAATAAGAGCTGGTTGGCTATACCTTTTAAATTAAAATAAACGGCTAAGAAACTTTTCTCCTTTGTCATTTGGGGGAAATGACCTCAAGAAACATAAAACCATATGGTACATAGTCTCAAAAAGAAATTGTAATTCTGTTGTAACTCACTATCAGCTCTCAACCTGAAGAAATCTGAATCATTGAGTCTCATGTTTTTACTAGTGTTGGGTGGTTACCTGGGTTTGGCGGGTTAGAACCGAGGGTTCTAGTCCTGATTAGTAAAAACCAAATTGGGAATCAGGTCTGATTTTTGGAACCAGTTCCAAAAATGGAACCTGAATTTATTTTTCGACAAACCGAACTGGAACCAGATTCTTGGTTTGGTTCCATTTATGTCTGGAATTGGTACGAGAAGTATGATTTTTGGGGAAAATAAAGAGACTAGAACCAGAAGTTAATCAGAGACTAATTGGCAGTTAACTCTTGGTTCCAATCTGAGTTACCTGGAACATAAACCTAAACCTGGTACATCTTTTGTAGTTTTATAAAAATTTCGGCACAAGTAAGAAATCATTTTTCAGAAATTTGGCAAAACAAAAAATAATTTAATTTATGCCGAAATTGTTCAGGTACTATGGTAGTACCTTGGCAGCTCAGCACAAATTATATTAGATTTAGAGATGCTAAAATTTTCAACAAATTACTTTTTCTCCAAAAAAAACAATTTTTTGTGAAGGAAATTAAAGATTTATTTGATATGATCAAGAATATTCTATTTTCCGAAATGGAATATTGAAATTTAATTCTGCAGACGTGTGCTGAAAACCGCCCCTGTACTAACTACTTAATGTGTTTTGACCACAAATTTCAATACTAATAATTCTTGCAACGGAAGTTGGTGAAGAAGAAGCCTAGGAAGAAGAAGAAGAAGAAGAAGGCTATATAATTTGGGTGTCAAGAGTTTTACAAGGAAGTTTGAATTTTGGAGCAGTTACTGTGAGTTGGGGGAAGAAGAAGAAGATTGTTGTGAAGAATTTTGCAACAAAGTTTGAATTTTGGAACTACTGCAGAACTTGAGGAAGAAGAAGAAGAAGAAGAAGAAGGCTGTTGTGGAATTTGTTGTGAAGAATTTTGCAGCAACTGGATGGAGTTGGGTAACAAGAAGAAGTTCTAAGAAGCTGGTTGTTGTGTAATTTGGTGTCAAGAGCAAATTTGCTGCAAAGTTTGAATTTTGGAGCTTGCAACTGGAGCTGGGGAAGAAGAAGAAGAAGAAGACGTTTGTACTAGTCTAATTTGTGGTGGAAAGATTTTCAAGGAGGGAAGACTTGTGTTTTGTGGGAAGAAAAGGAAAATGGGCAGTTTGCAGTCTGAGGTTGTTGTAATGGGGAGCTTGCAGCAGCATGTGAAGATTGCAAATGGGCTTCATATGCTCGAACACGATTTGCTGCCAGTAAGACTCACACGCAATAATTTTCGATCTCTGATCAGCTTGGATCATGCATGAGCATTTCACTGCAAGTCTTCTTGTACTCTTGAAATACTCTGACCATGCGGGATTGTTCGTTTGTTGCATCTTCTTTGCTTGTGTTCTTGTGCACTATAGTGGGGCCAATGATGCTGCTGACCAATGTAGAGATGCTTGCTCAAGCACCCAATTTGAGGCTAGTACTTGAAGCAGTCCATGGCTGCTATAGAGCTAGTATGGGTTATTAAAGCTGCTGCTGGTTGGCTCTCTTTGAAACAGGAGCAGGCTGTGGGAAATCACAAATCCTCCAAGAATCCCAAGGACTTGAAAGACTTGGTGGTGCCACCATCCAAGGAATTCATATCCAAGGCTTTCATATCCTCAAGGAAGCAGGTGACATGACAAAAGTGCAATTGGAAGAGTTTTTTTCTAGGAGCTTTCTGACATACTTCGTATGCAGATAATGTCTTCACGATTTTTTTGCAACCAATATTGATGATGATGCTCATGGACCCACATACCCAGGATGTTGCAGACCTTGAAGATCATCACTTTACTCTAGTTGCAATGACAAACACCAGAGTGTATGGCTTAGATGTGAATTTGTAGCTTTAGAGTGAAGAGAGTTTGGTGTGGATCATGCTCTGTTTGTATTCATTGGGTGGGGGTTTTACACAGTATGAGGAAATGTACAAGCAATCGATGGAAGATCCAACCAGCTTTTGGGGCTCTTTTGCTAATGACTTCCACTGGGAGACCAAGTGGGATACTACAAAATCAATCTGCCAATTCAACTTTGACTTGCGAAAGGGTCCTGTTTTTGTAGAGGTGAGTGAGAACTTCATCAAATTTCTGATAGAAGTACAGAGATGTTTGTCTCAAGAGTACATTCACAATCTGCACTACAGCAGTCATGTTTTGTGTACATAGTACATACCTCACAGACATCAGGGCTGTTTGCTTGCATGAAGGTTTCAAGAAGTTTGATATGTGTGCATGTGATTACGGACAGGATTAGTATTCCAAGCTCGCTTTCTGAGTCTCTTTCTTAGTGAATCCCAGGTAAGAAGGTTAAAATTCAGAACTGTTCTGGGGGAGTTGTGTTCATGTTCTGGCATGGGTTGGTTTGTTCATTATAGTGGTTCAAAGGAGGATACACAAATATCTGCTACAATGCACTGGACAAGCATGTTCTGGAAGGACGTGGGAACCAGACGGCATTGCTATGGGAGGGAAATGATGTCGGCAGTGAGAAATGCATCACCTATGATGATATGCTTAAACAAACTTGTCAGGTGTGTGAAAACTAGTATGCTGCAATAAAAAAACCTTTGAGAGGTTATCATCATGAGCATAATTGTGATCTGCTCATGAGCCTTGCTTGCAGTAATGGAGAAAAACACTCCAGTTTTTTTGCAAAACACATTGCAATTTACCTTCGGTTATGAGTTTGATGTTGAAACCAATCTGAGGTCCGACTGTTTCTCATGGCTCAAACTTTTTTGTTGAGTGCAAGGTAATGAAGTTTGAGTTTTTGCAGTTAGCAAACTACCTGCGACAAAGAGGAGTGAAGAAAGGCGACAGAGTTTGCATCTATATGCCCATGGTGCCAGAGCTTCCAATTGCAATGCTTGCATGTGCTAGGATCGGAGCTGTTCACTCGGTATAATAATGCCTCACCTCAGATGCACCTTCAAATCCACTTAGTTGACTCTGAATCTCTTGATCAATGTAATGATGCAAAGGAAATTTATAGGATGAAAATTACTGCTGTTTCAAAGAGAACTTGATCAAGCAGCTTGCAATGAGCAAAAATTAAGGACATCCTCATATATATACTTATGCAAAGGTTTTGGTGCTGCAAACGATTTTCCAGGTGGTGTTTGCAGGATTTAGTGCAGATGCGCTTGCAGGTCGCATTCTGGATTGTCAAGCAGAAGCCCTTCTCACATGCTCAGGAGGTCAGAGTGGCAACAAACTTTTGCCTCTGAAGAGAATTGTTGACGAAGCTCTGCAACTTTGCATCGATCGTGCAAATTTCCAACCTGGTAAAACCCTCATTTTTGTCTGTTGCCAGCAAAATAACGCTTGTAATGGGACTGAAATTCTGGCTGGTAGGAGGATTTAAGGGACATACATTGGTTACATATCCGCGCTGGGACAAACCACACTTTTCTGGCCCTTTTTTGGATGCTTCCAAGGAATGATGTAACTTCCTGGTGACAAAGTACTGATTGTGAATGAAAATTTCATGTTGTAGGAACATGCCTAATTTTGGACAATAGCCGAGCATTACCGTGGAACCAGGTTTCCTGGGTTCCGGGGCGTGACTTGTGGTGGCAGGTGAAGTTCATCAATCTTGTTTCCAGATGTAACTCCTGTGCTGCTGTTCCATCTCACGAGCACACAAAGATTTTCTTTCAGATATCAAGTGCATGCATTGGAGTATTCAACTACTATCTGACAGTGTAACTGCAGAAGAAGCTCACCAATAGCCATGATGAAGATGTAAAGCTTGTTCACAATTTACACATGTACACATGCTGATGCTGATGCTTTTCCATTTTGGTTGTTTTGTATGCATATATGACAGGATGAGGTGACATTGTGCAAGACTGAAGCAGCTATCGAATGGATGGAGGCAGAGGACCCTCTTTTCCTTCTTTATACGAGTGGTTCCACAGGCAAGCCCAAGGTAGATAAAGTGCCTAGTATTATATCCTTCACATGATCCTTACATGTTCTCTTCTCAGATTGTACATTATTTGGATCTCTCTCCCCAAAACTCTGTTGCAAAGTGTGCAGAGCAAGTTCCACCAACTCAAAGGTATAGATCATCTTTCTGTTAATGGCCCATGATGCTGTAGAGCTTCCTGAACCAAGGGTACCACAAATTAAATTGCTTTTGTTTTCATGTGCAGGGTGTTGTGCACACAGTGGGTGGTTACATGGTCTATGCTGCAGTGACATTTAAGTTTGTGTTTGATTATCATCCTGGCGACATCCACTGGTCTCTTATCCTCCCTGTTGTCAGCTAACGAGCAACTTCTTGACATTTTGGTGCATCTGTACAGCATTACTTAAGAGTTTTTGGAAGGCTTTGTTTTCACTACATATTTTTGTGTCAAAATGATACTTTTGAGTACTGATACTTCCAGTGGTTTTTGCTTCAGGTGCACAAGTGACTTTGGCTGGATCTCAGGTCATACGTATATGGCTTATGGCCCTCTGCTGAATGGGGCGACAATTGTTGTCTTTGAAGGGGTATGAAGAAGAAACATTGTTGCAATCTAATAGCATAAACATTCATCTCAAGTGTATAAACAATAACAAAATGACATAACAATTACATGGGGAAAGTAGGTAGTAACTTGATACTTGGCTTTTCAAACATTTCAGGTACCAACATATCCAGATCCAAGCAGGTGGTGGCAGATCATTGAAAAACACAAAGTGACAATCCTCTACACAGCACCAACCATGATTCGATCTTTGCAGATGCTTGATGAAAAGGTAAAGTCTGTTCTTTAGATCTGGATTTGACATTGAAATCTGAAAAAAATTATGCCTGAATGGAAAAGCTCAATCAGTTTGACCAAGATAAATTTGCCTCCAAATCAGCTTATCATGTTTGAACTGTTTACATTGCATCGGCTTGCATTGAGTTGTTTACATTGTACACAGTATATGAAAAAGCATTCAAGAGCAAGCCTACGAGTACTGGGATTTGGTGGGGAGGCGATCAATCCCAAGGCTTGGCTATGGTATCATGGTGTTGTGGGAGAGGGCAGATGTCCTATTGTTGACACATGGTGGCAGACAGAGACAGGGGCCAACATGATCTCTCCTTTACCAGGAGCGTGGCCATTGAAACCAGGCTCTGCAACTCTTCCTTTCTTTGGTGTGCAGGTAAAAAATCATAGCATAGTATACATTCAGGCACATCTTACAATATACACTCTTACCTGTTTGATTACTCAACTTGCATTGTGGACCTGCATCTTAGGTTATGCTTTCATTGCATGTGATATGATAACCAAAAGGGATCATCGAGAAGGGCACTGAGCTAACATAATATGTGGGTGGTAAACAGCCAGCAATACTGGATCAACAGGGCAAAGAGCAGGAAGGTCCTTGTGAGGGTTATTTGTGTATAACGAAGCCATGGCCAGGGATTGCACGGTCTCTCTATGGTGACCACAAGCGTTATGAAGAAACATACTTCAGGACATGCTTAGGCATGTATGCTACTGGTGATGGGTGTCGCTGTGACACTGATGGTTACATCACTCTCACAGGCCGCATTGAGGATGTTCTCAACATAAGGTAGCAACAAAAATATTTCTCTCTCTGCCACTCCTCGTCATCATGATCTTTCTTTCTGGAAATTCTTTTTACAATATTGTTGTTCATGTGGCATCTAAAAATGTATGATGATTTACTGATACTTTGTCAACACCAAATTGGTCTCAAAACTGGTAGATTGATGGGAATTTGAAAGTATTGAAACTATGAATGAGGTTTCTGTCAGTCATTGATATCTCATGGTTCTGAAGTTGTTTTTGGCATGTATTAATTCCAGTGCTGAAATAGATGTTTGTCTGACCATGAATATGTCTATGTCCCACATTGGACAGTGGACACCAGATAAGCATCACAGAGGTGGAGTCCGCACTTGATTCTCATTCTCAATGTGCAGAGGCAGCTGCAGTCACATTTGATAATGAAGTACTTTCCTCTACCCCTATAGGCAGCAGATGAGTCTAGCAGCTTGCCACCTTGGTCAGTATGTCACATATTTGAGATAATTGTAAATGGTCTTATGATGCTAATTTGTGCATTTCTTAGACATGCCAAAAAATCAAATAACCTTGATACTGTCATCAGCACCAATGGTCAAGTTAAATTGCATGCAGCTGGGCCCTTGGTGATTATAGAGAACTGATTATGTGGCATCATTGGATGATGGCAGTTGAAGGGACAAGGTATTTATGCATTTGTAGTGCTGGTGGATGGTGTCACTCCCTCAGATGAACTCAAGAAAGCCATCATGGATCATGTCGGAAAAGAGGTATTCTCAAAACCTCAGCAAAGCATCAGTTGTCAACATGAACTCTAGTTCATAATGGGCCTTTGACAAAATCTGGATCTTGTTGTCATCTGTTTACAGATTTGCTAAATGATGGTAAAGCTATTAATGGTGTGAATGAACATCCTCAAAGTGTTGTGCATTTTTGTTTTCCATGGACCCACAACTGATCTGTAGAGTAATAGTAACAGTACGGAAAATCCAGATGTAATGGTTCACTCTCCCCTGCGGTTGTGTTTTTTTGGTTTTTGGAGCAGATTGGATCCTTTGCAATACCAGATGTAATTCACTGGGCACCTGCACTACCAAAGACCCGAAGCGGGAAAATACTGCGAAGGCTCTTGCGCAACATTGCAGCAAACCAGTTTGATGATTTTGTACGCATCCTGACATCTGTTTTTTTTTCCAAGAGAAGAACCCTGAAACAACCTGACTTAGAATTAATTGGTTTTGAAATTTGCACAAGAGGGACTCATGCTTTGCATTTATTTATCCCTATTGGTATGCAGACTCATAGAAGACATCTTAGTGGGCTTCTTGATCAAGTGCAGTAGTGCTGCCCATCTACACCACAAAGAGTTGCAAGTCTCTGAATCCTGCTGTTGGGCTGTGCAGGGTGACAGTAGCTCTTTAACAGACCCTGCAGTGGTGGAGCAACTAGTGGACTCTAAACGCAGCATGAATGTTGGAAGGAACGTCTATTCTGGTGTATGACTGAAAGAGGGGAGGAAAACACATAATTAAAACTCAGTTGTAATTTGGTCACAACCAAAAGCTTTGTACAAGTGATGGAAAGAAAATCACAAAGATTCTTATATTTTTTGTTTTCACCAAAAAGCATTCTACCAGTGAATCTGGGGTTTTGCTATAATTGTGATTGAGTTTTCTAAAGCTACAGCATAAGTTCCAACATTTTGTCTTAGTTTTTAAAGTATTATCAGTTGCAAGCTACTACCATCTGCAGCCAAATTCCCCTCATTCAGTTTGTGTACATTATTAGGTGCATTGATTTCAGGATTCTAGGCCATTTCTCTTGCAATTAGACACTTCAAATTGCAGTTTTAATGTGTTTACAATTACTCTTACCATTGCAACAAACAAATGAATTACAAAGAGTGAGAAGAAACTTGGACACAATCTTGACCAATTAGTACATAATCATGTAATCCCAAAATGGAGTTGTGTTTGATTTTCTTTCTTGGCTGGTAAGTATGGTGAGATTGCTTGCTCGGTAGTCTGTTTTGTCACATAAGAAAGCAATTTCAGCTGCTTCCTTTGCTATTTGTTGTTTTAATAGCCATTCCCTCTTGTCTCAAGATGGGCCTAGGATGAGGCAGTAGCCACCAAATCTGACCCCGCATTTTTTGAATGTCCCACACCCGTTCACTTTACATTACACATCATAAAGCATGAGGTAAAGGTTACATCACAAAAGTAAACATACATAGATCATGAGGAGAAATTTCTCATGATTACCACCATCATAAGGACACACAATCTTCATATCTTCTTAATGCAGTAATTGATCATAATTGTTATTGGAAATCATCCCTCTGATGCATCAGAGTGTGGGTTGGGGGGGTTGTGTGGTATACAAGGAGATATACAAAAGGGATTTTGAAATCCACAACAAATAAAAGAAGTAGCAGCAGCATTAGCCTATTATCTACTTGTTGCAACTTCTCACTTGCTTTATGCAGCATACAATTGCTGCTTGCTTCTCCACCCAAATGAGGCTATTAATGTCTTATCCACCTTGAGGCCATGTTTGGTTGGGGAACACTTTGGTGCCTGACTGCCGGTTAAGGAAGTTTGGTTGGGGAATACTTGTTTCCTGACTGGGGAAGGAAGGAAGTGCCCTTCAGCATACTTGTAACAAATGCAGATCTGTCTAGTTTCTTCTGTGCCTTGCTGACACTGTTGCTTGCAACCTCATTGTACCTTTCTCTCCATTCAACATACCTTTCACCCATGTCTGCCAAATGCTAGGACAAAACTTCTGACTACAGTTTGGAGATAAGAGTTGCTATTAACGTGTCAGACTGTGTGACCCCCTTTACAGTCACCTGCTCTTTGTGATGTGTGTCCTCCACCACTTCAAGTTTGCTTGGAGGTATGTCAATGGCAGGTGAGCAATCAAAAAACCCATCTGGCTGCAAAAGCATATGTCAGGTTCAATCCCATCAGTTTCATGCAATATCTTTGTGTTCAGTATGGTGTAAGACAAAAAGCAGATATGGAAACATCACAACAGAGTCTATGGGCCTGAGTTTAGTGTTGGGATCTGCAATCCAGTAGTTTGGTTCAGGTCAAAGTCATAATTATTTAACCTTTAGACGAAAGCCAATGTGCTCCACAGGCATCACTGGCCAGTCCTCCAACCGTGGCACATGAGTCACACCAAAGACATACCTGCACCCATACACCAGAAGCCGCAGGCATGTCAGGTTGCGATCGAAGTCCCAATTGCAGTTGAAAGGGGAACTTACTTGTTCATGAGGTTTGAGGAATCTTGTTTTACCAGAGGACAATGTCAGTCTCCTCAAGTCTCCGGTCCTGCTTAACCCACGTAGCCAGGCCTTCACCAACTCGTGGATTTTGGTTTGGGAATTCACCACCTGGAAAGCACTCATCCCTGTTGTACTGTGTGACCCATAGATTATGACTCAAGAATGTAGCTCTCCGGAGAAACTTGGCATCTGAACCTGCTAAAGGTAGGCAATTGGAGTCTGGCATCAGCTTGTAACCTGTCGGCTGCCCTGTGCGATTGAGTTTTCTTGTGTTCCGTACCTGTTGCAACATCATCTTTGTCAAAAATTGGAAGTTAAATTCCCAAAGTTGCAGACTAAGTTTTGCTTCAATAACCAAACTGAAGGAGGATGGTCCAAGAGGACAATTATTACAAAAAAAGGGCCATGAAGAAAGTAGAGTTGTACAAGCCAATGGCGATTAGTACGTGAGTTGCAGTCTCGTTGAGCCTCAAGCTCAGACCGCAGAATTGTCTCCTTAGCATAGAATGCATTGTTGTGAGGGTTGTGAGGACCTGATTCCTCCGTCGTCATATTCACTTCAACAACCTGATGATGATGCATGAAAAACTCTATGTTAATTTCTGTGCAATCATGACATGAGAATTGCTAAGTTGTTTTACTAAAATCCAACACTACTTTCTGTCTGTTGAGGAGTATATCTGTAATCGGTACCTGATTCAAACCTTCCCCTAGTTGAGAATCGACTGCCATGTCCAATCGTGCAACAAAGAAGTGTTGGTGTACTGGTGCATACAACCCAGGTGCAATAAGAGTACCATGTCGGCGATGTTCATCTGCTTTCAATGCCCCCAAGCTGAGAATACCTGTCAGCTTCACTTCCGCCTCCATGCTACCATCCTGCAACAACCAACATAGAGAAATGTCAGAGTACCTGTCTACCAGTGAGATAGTAGAAGGGTACTTATCTCCTCTGATGAGGCTTCTGAGCCTTGGTCCAGTAGCATATGTGAATCTCTCATCTGACCTAGCCTTGCTCTTTGTACAATGAGTTCTTTGAAAAGAGATTACTCTTTACAATGGACCTTACAAGATGGTTTGCTGAAGAACATGAACTCAGAAACCAATCACACCACGATACCTGGTAGAAATGCCAGTAGAACCCATATTCATAATTTGCAACTGTGCAGAAGAAAGAGACTGTGAGACGACGGGATCGGCGAACTTCTTCAAATCCTGTACGCCAGTCCTGATGCTTCCACATAATGCCATGATCTTCTTCATGCATGCACACACAGTTTTTGACTGTCTCAACCTCTCCATGGAAGTTTGTGAAGTGTGCATCAAAGTACTTGATGTACCCAAGACAATCACACCCCTGCAGATTTGATGCTGCAATCATCAAGTCAAGCATACAATCTCCTGTGTCCCTCATTTCATGTCACTAGATTTAGCGAAACTAGATTCAAGTAGTTACAAATTACAAAAGGCCAGATGTAAGCAAAAATTTTACTCCCATGCCTCTGGCAGAAGTATGCATATCACCAGATCAAGAGAAAGGCCAAGAACCACACTAACCCGTTTCAAAGAGTGACAATTCTTGCCCAAGCCATCTTCTCCTATGTCAAATGCATTCTTCCGATAATGGGGATCTTTGGGGTCACCATATGGTACAACCATTTCCACAAAGCTGAGGCGATGTGCTATCGAGCGTCTACCATGAATACCATCATTGTAAGCTACAGTGTGGATGACCAATCCTTCTCTTGGTGTGAAGCCAACTCGAAAGTTCCACTGCAAGTCATGATAGCATGAAGCATATCCACAACTTTCAGCCCAGAGAAGATTCAAAAACCTTCTTACACACAACTCATAGCATATTTGCTGAGAATCCTACAGGTTACCAAAAACATTCACCTTTTGCCATTCCACTGCATAGCCATTTACTCGGAAGCTGGGTCCTTCAGGCTGGGAGATTAGCAAGGGTTTGATGTCAGTCCGATCCACTCCTCCTCGCAAAGCAGCAGCTGTATAGTTTCGTAGAGGATCTGGAGGCGGAAGTGGCACAAGATATCTGTCTTCAAACTCAATCACCTGCAAGTCAAGTGTCAATCAACTGCCGTCATCTTTCTCATACTTTTCTACATGAGTTCAGATGTTGATCTCATATACTTAGAGCTCTTGGATTGCAATGGTGGTGGTGGTGGTAACAAACAAAGTAATTTTGAGCACCAAGACAAACGCAACAACCACACCATGGAGACAAACAAAAGGCCCAACTGCAAACCTTCATTTGCTGCATATCCACCAGCACATGGATGCCCTCCACTGGCCGTGCATACCCATTCTCAAGGGGACAAGCACCTGGTGTTTTGCAGAACACTAGAGGCCTTGCTAACCTTCGACTTGGAGCATCTTCTTCTCCATAGTAACCTACACACCTGCAGATGATAGGTACCCCATGGCAGCCAACCACAAAATAAATTTGTCAATTCCATGTCCATTGCTTGCAACCAACATGAATAGGTGTCCATTTCTTCTCTGAATTCCATAATGCTGTTTGAAAATGCAGCTATGCATCATAGCTGCTTGGTGATGAAAAGCTCTTCAAGAAAGAAACTGTGGATCATTCCATCTGCAAAACAGAACTTTTCTGCAGTGGCAAAAACTTCCCAGAAGAAAGAAAGAAAGAAAGATAGTACCATGGATCGACCATCACAAGCTCCATATCATCAATTCCACGCTTCTTCATTGCCTCCACAAAAGGTCCATGCCCTTTCACTGTCGCCTCACATTCTGCATACTCATCTGCATCCTGTGCAGCTCTCATTCACAAACAGGATTTGTAACGTGACTCACCCATGTGTGCCAGCTGCAAAGGTTGCTGTCATCATCATGTCTTCTCCAGCAACAGCACATTGTTGTACGATATGATGAAGAGATCAGCACAAGCATTTTTTTTTCATTTTTTTTCTGTCACTATGAAACTTGCATGTACTTCAGAGACAAACAAGATGAGCAGAGGAATACATGTTGTAGTTGCAGCTTTCTTACCATGGGAGGTTGGACATCAGGTACCACAACAGAAGAAAGGATTTTGGCATGATGGCGGTGAGCAGCACTTGGAGCATTTAACACTTGATTACTTAGCTCCACTAACCAGATACTGGTCTTGTTGGTTTTCTTGTTGTACACCACTAGCCTTGCCTGTCGTGGTGGTAGCTGCTGTTGCTGCTGCTGCTGCAATGAAGAAATGGTTGCCGTAGCTTTTGAAGCCTTGGATCTGAACAGCATCGGCTGACATGGTGGGAAGAAGTGAGAATCTGCTAGTGCAACCACATTCTTGCCAGGCTCATTCAGTACCACTTCCACAAAGCGCATGCCATCACGAACCTGCAACAGTTCTTACACAATTAATTCATCGCTCTTGGAAGCTGCTGGAATTCCAAACAACATGCAACACATGATGAATTCACCAGTCTCTACTTCACAAAGCGCAACCTTGAATTAATTGCGTCTGCAACAACAATTGATGGGTGCAAGGATGGATCCGATCGGCCTCTCGGCGCTTGCTTACTTCAGGGGTGTCTCCTTCCGCTCTAACACTAGCTATGGCCACAGCAATCTCCGTGGGTGTCAACGGATCCAATGGATGCGCAGCTGAATGCGACCTCAACCCCAGGTTCACGCCTGACCCAGCTGCACCACCATCAGCACCCACCCACTTTCCCCTTTGTTCAGCGCCACCGACGGACGAGAATCTCGCATCCCGGTTCTTGCTGGATCAGATGCACATTCCCAGAATCTACAGCTCTCTACAAGCTCGAATCCAGCTATCGACTGTTGCTGTGGATGATGAATTGTACACTATATTACTCAAATTTAGCTAAGAGGAAACACGAGTCGGAATTGAAAATTTTGTAGCCAAGATGCAAGTGCGAGAAAGAGTTTTCGCAGAGAATTTCGGATAGTACCCTTGACAGCACTGTCCGCTGCAACAGTGTCGGTAGAGTCTAGCCGGGAGTCTAGGAATGGCGGTGGCTTCAACGCCGGGCAGTTGTGATGCTCATCAGATTGCTGCTGCCGCTGCTGCTCGTCCGGCTGCTCGTGCTCGTATCCGAGGTCCACGTCCTCGCCTGAAGCTGGCTGCGGTTGTAAGCAGCCTGCTGCACCACATGAGCTCATGCGGGTACACTGGGTTGATGTCTGCGCATCGCAATTGATGTCAGCGATGGCGGTCGAGTGGCATGAGCAAATCGTCGACGCCTGCGCACGTGAGTCCATTCACAGGGGTTTGCATGCACCCCGATACTATAACGCCTGAGATACTCGGACCCGAGCCCCACTCCAACTCTATCAGACATACAGCAGCTCTCTTTGACTGGCGACTCTTGTTCCAGCGCTGCTTTGAAGCCCAGTGAACTTCCGAGCTCCTTAATGTCTAAGATTCCTCTCTTCCGGGGATTGAAAAAACCTTCCCTGGGACTCAATTTTTCCTAGTGTCGGAAAATGGAGCCAGTTGCTTTCCCACCCGTCAACTGCACTTTGCTATACAATTTTTTCGCGACCACGACGAGGAGCCTCAATATGCAAATCAATCAACTCTTGTTTCCCAAACTTCTTTGGGGCTCTTTTGCCTGCCTGGACTCTGGTCCTTGCACTTTGTTTCCTTTTCTCTCCCTTTCTGGAGTGCTTTCTTTTTATAAAGTTTGGCAGGGTTTCATCAATAGGACATTGTGCAAATTCAATTCTTTGTTTTATAAAAAAATCTATTGACATTGCTTTTGTATCAAAAAAGAATCCCTTTTTCATCATCATGTTGAAGAATCCAATTCTTCGCATCCGACAAGTGTGCCTTCTAATTATCACCATTGTAAAGCACAAGCTCAATTAAATCCAAGTGGATCTTTTCACATATTATAGTTTTTTGGGTTTGTTCCATAGATGAAGAGTCCCTTCTCTATCATGCATTTTGTTGAGCACGCATTCAGCATTGGATGTACTATTTGGAGCAAATTTTGGTTTCACTTAAATCAATCCAACAAAATTTGTTTTCAGGTTGTGCTTTCTCATGTTATTGGTTTGCATCCCAACATAGGCTTTGTTCCAGTTCAATTTTCTTTACCTATCTCCTTCCCATTTGTTGTGGCAAAAGTGTTTCATAAAGTCAGTTAGGTGAGTCTGCACCAATGGTGATTGATTCATCCTTTCCGAAGGAACCTTTGTTTTCACTTTTGAATGTTTAAAAAAATTGATTGAAACTCCAATCCAGTTCTAAGAATAATTCTTTGAATTTATAAAATCTTTGGATTCTAATAACTTTGCAGCCACATCCAATTCTTGAATTGGGTCCAATTTCATCTTCATTATGCATAGCCCAAGAGAGAATATTTGTACCGTACTAGTTTTGTACACCTACTTGACACAACGCAAAACAAAAGATTGTGTACAAAATAAACAAACAATATGAAGGAGGATGCACATATACCCAAATCCCTTACCTTATCTTCAACCTAGGGCAGGAACCAAATTATTAGCAGTAAAAGATCATGGGTTGGGTTGGGTTGGTAACTTGGGTTACTCCTGAAAATTCTGCAACAAATCCTCACCTTGAGAGCTACTGCTGTTGGATGTAGATACTAGATTTGAAGCATTGTTGAGCTGAATGAGCTCCTGCTTCATTTTCATTGTTGTATATACTCATGAACTTGTGCATGGCAAAGGCAATGTTGAAATTTAGGGCTACTAGCTAGCCTAGATTTTTAAAAGCTGGTTAGACTAGTTAGTTATCCCCCAGCACAAGCTGATCATTTTGTGATTCTCTTGGATTCTTAAAGCTAGTTAGTTAGATTTGCAACACAAACTGATCATACCTGATTATACCTGAATTCAGTTGTCACATTTGGACGGTCTAAGAACAAAGTGAAGAAGGATGTGCATGATTGCTTAGATCTTCTTGCAGATCTTGCCAACATTCTTTTAGTTGTCTTTCTGGTAAGTATGCACCAATCTTGCACTGCCACTCTGGTCATCACCTTTGCTTTTTCTGTTGTTGAGTGGCTGAATACAGCACAGCCTGGGGTGCAATGGGGTCAAGCACAGGTCGGGCATGTACATATTGAATACCCAGTTTATATCAGAACCTGCAAATATTCCTGGCACCAACCTCTTTTCTGCTTTAAATCATTATTTGGAGTGTAATTTAAAGTGTAAACTTAATTCTGCATGGAGCTGATCTGTGTACACAGCTAGCACAGTACCCATGTACTACGTACTTACTTACAGATATATAAAAAAAGTTATCCAGCATCGAGCAATACCTAACACATGCCCATGTACTTAGTTACAGATTAGAGGTCCCCTGATTTGTCTGTGAGGATATGTGTGATTCATATTAATTAGTTCATGGATGTGCTCACACCTTCTTTCTTTCTTATTTTTTGAAGGAGCCATATTGATTGGCCCATCACCAATTTTTTTTGAGCACTGGGGCACTACTCAGTAGAAGCATATCATTAGAACCTGGCTTGCAAAACTGAAAAAAATGTGCTCCTGAATGCCCACTTTTTCACTTTATATACATGAGAGTTGAACTTTCAGCAAAACCATATGGGATAAAACTGAGGTGCTTTTGGGAATGTCTTGAGGAACAAACTTAGGAACTTGGGGGACCCCATGGGCACACATTGAGAACAAGGGGGAAAATAAACCTCCCTTCTGCCCCAAAAAGGAAAAACCTGGACCCCTCATGACTGCATGCTGAGCATCCTCATTGGCTGCATGAAACTTTTATTTCCAAAACTGTCAGTCACCGTCTTTGGCCTAGGCTAATGGCAGGAGCACAAACTGGGCCATTGTTATGGACATTATCAACTCTCCAACTTTTATAATTCTTTGGGCTTCACTTAGATAAGTGCGATCTGGATGGTAGTTTAGGTGAGTGTTTTTATGCATTCTAAGCATTTGCAGACACCTATGCTAATTGTTTAACTGTTAGGCACTTTCTAAAAGGTAAAGATTTAGACTATAGCCTTTAGGTTCTTTGTACTTTCCTTGAATTTTTATTTTATTTTGGCTGAAGCTGCCTTTTGTGTTCAATAGATCATCTCATGAAAAAGAGCTGGTTGGCATTGATGCCGCACAGCACCTTATTGAGTCCCACAGTAGTGAAACCATCTTTATAATTGTCACAAGATTCATGTGGGGAGATTCATGTGGGCATCACGAGTCTCATGTGTCAATATGTTGCAGGGGTGTCACTAGCATTGCCTATAAGTCTGTTCAGAGGTTGTCAGTGTTCGAAGCAAATGACCAAGGAAGGAAGTTGAGCAACTTCATATGAATATCTTGGAGATCTCCAAGGTATAGATATTCAAATCTATAGTGATCATTCCTGTTCTCATATGTAGTCACCCAAAGTGCCTTGGCAGCTTTGACACTATTTATGTTATATTTTTAGTTGAAATTTCCCAAAACTATTTTTTCAAAGAGAATTTGTTAGTGAAGGACAACATAAGATCTCTTAAAATATTCAGGAGTTTTTTTCTTTGGATGTTGAATCTTAATAATATTATTATTCAACATTGAAATGTTGAACTTGCCATGGTATTACAGCACGTAGCTATGAGATTGGGGGAAGAGACTGTCATTTTTCAATTCAGAAAAGAAGCAGAGTCTTTCCTCCACAAAATCCATGTGGGGAGGAGACTTTCATTCTGAAGAATTCACCTCTAGAAATTAGACCCTACACATCCAAAGGTTTGCCTCTCATACAACTTATTCAGCAAGGTACAGAACCTTTTGTGTAGGGTAGGGCCCAATGGTTGGGGCATTCCCACAATAATGGACCTAGAAGGAGGCTGTAGCGTGTAGCCATGAATTTCAGGAATGTCCCCCACCCATCAGCCTTACCCATTTTAAAGCACATCAATTGTGAGGCTGTAGGAGTGGGAGGTAGCTTATACTTACAAGAGGCCTCTTGTAACCATTATTCACATAACCTCGGTAGGTTTTTAGGTGTTTCATTGGATTCCTTAGTTAGGCCCTAAGTAGCCCTCTAATTAGTCTTTAGGTATTCCATAACATAAGTAGACTGTAGGTAAACAAGTAGACATAGGCAAAGCATAGGAAACAAGGAAACTCAAATCGTCCGATGTTGAAGAGAAAATTTAAGTTTTTTCCTCTATTATTCCTTTGGCATAGTCCCATTCTATATTTTGATTGTCATCCTTAAATTCAAGGAAACAACTTAAATATGCTTCCAATTTTCCAAGAATGTGTTTCTTTGTGAAAGGATAATGTGGTCATGACATGGGCTTGCAATACAAAAGAACAACATCTTCACACATCAAAGCCTTCTAATGTTGGTAACTTGACAGCCTAGCTAGTACTTTCATCAATTTCCAAACCCCACCTATAATTCAAAATTTTAGAAAACAAGGAGGCCACATTAAAAATCCTCTTCTAATTTGTCATCTTGCACCAAGATAATGTGTCAAGCACCCCCAAGCCTTTACAAGCTTGGTCAAAGGTCTTCAATAAATAGATATTTGCTACAAAGCATTAGAAAAATTGTGCAAGACAATTTAACATTAGCATGAGGGAGGAAATGCAAGAACTTTGTAGTCATAGAAGCAATCCAACTTTATCACCCTTTTTTTGCATGTTTCACAATACTTAAACATGGAAATGGGCAAAGGAATATTAATTTTTAGGATTGAATTTGTGATCACTACAAAAAACATCCACAATCAAGTTTACAAAAAAAATCAACAAGGTCACTTGAATCTAAATGTAGCATCATCAAATGTGATGTAACCAAATTTATTAGGCATGACAAAGTTGTGGGAACATTGAACAAATATGGATCAAGTGCAAAGGATGTTATGCAAAAAAGTTTGCAAATTTATTATAAAAGAAAACAAGATTAACAATAGAGTTTCACCTTCTTGCAATGTTACATATTGTTATAAGAGATCCCATGTTTGATTGATGTGAAATAACAATATAAGATTCCACCCATGAAATGGTCACATTTTGCAACATGATAACTTGGTCAAGTCGAGGTGGAGATCATTGAAGTTAACACCATCCCAACATCCATTATACCAACATCCCCACAACCTAATCAAACTTAGGGAAAGGTCCTCAAATCAAACATGTGAAAATTGATCAAATGTGCAATGTTAGCTCAAGCAAAAGTAGTTGTACATAGACATAATTGCCACAACATTACAAAAAACTTATATTCTTGAGGATCAAAACATGATGGCACTATTCATTATCGCCAAAGGTTTGACTATGCTTTGAGGAAGCTTGCCAATAAAAATTCAACCTTAGGAAGTTAACATGATTCAAAAAGCTTTGAACTAGGTTCAACTTAACCATTTGCAATGTGACAATAACCACACATTTCTCTAGTGCAAGCTTCACCACACCTAACGCAACAATAACAACAACAAATCTCCCAAGCATGATCCTAGCCACCTATAATGTGACAACAATGATTTGGTCACATGGCATGCAACACCAACAATGTTCACCTATGTGTGAACTTGGAAATGTTGATTGTAGCGATAGTTACCAATCTTTCAAACGTAAATCTTCCATTGAATCTTGTAAAATCAACCCAAGACATGCAAAATTGTGAGATGCAATAGACAAATAGCTTGAGGCACATAGACATCAATGTATAGCAAATAAACCAAAAAAATGCATGGAATTGAGTAACATTCATATTTTTATTTGATGTCAATAAAGATTCCCTTTGAGAACCCATAAATGTTCTATAAGATAATTCTTGAAATTGAAATGGTTATTTAAAATTAAAATTTCTTTGGTACCTTAAACATATTGTGCAAATGTTAATCCATATATCCATTCCATTGTTTGGCCATTAAATAAAGGCTCTAGATTTAACTCGATGCTCTCACCTTTTGGAACCATCTTGTGAAAAATTACACAAACACACATAATGTTTGCCATCATTTATGATCCCAAATTTTCAATGGGGTTCAATGTTCAATAGCCTTGTAATACTCCCAAGCAACATGTGACATCCTTTCTATTTGCCATGTGCAAAGTGGCACATTTTTTCACCTTAAATTCACAAGTAATGGACACAAAATTTGACCAACTCAAATATGTCCTTGACAAGCAAATAATATTATTGTTGTTCCATGCCAAAGTTTGAATTCATTTCTTGCATTAGAAAGCATGTTCGGAATCAAAGGGCTCTTATCTAAAACATTCAAGCCATTGTTGCCACAAGACAATTTAAAATGACCAATGCCATATCCACAAACTCTTATCAAGAACTGCTTTTAAGATTTTGAACTTTTAATTTTTTTCAAAAACATTATTAAGGAGTTGGCTATCCAAACATTCAAGACAATTCTTCCACCTATAATGTATACAAAATAAAGAAACAAACATTCGAAAAGTCATTTTTAAAACATTGATGTCCATTTGGTTTCAATAGGGGATTGGTCATGTAGGCCTAGGTTGATTGGTTACTCATAAAACCAAACTAAGAACTAACTTAGAAGATGAAACTAACCAAGATTCTTATTTGTATTTCTTCTAAAATTTAATTTCATTGTGAAAAAAGGGGTGTTTTGCAATTGGCCTTACAACTCAATTTTTGAATTGTAATGACCACTTGCAATTCACTATATTTTTACACTATGAATGTTATTGGACAAATTACAAAAGTAACAACTCACTGTATATATGGTGCAACACATTGCAATTCAATGGTATTTCAATTGCAACTCTATTGACACAATTGATTTTCAACTAATTTGGAACTCCACTACAACTATAGCCATGATGCCATGTTGACATTATTAATTTTCAACCAACCATTAAAATTTGACACATGGCACTATGAAGATGTTTGGATATAAAATTTTCATCGTTTATTACGATTATTGATGATGGTTTAAAATTATGACATGTGACATAATAAAAAAATTGCCACATGGCATATTCATTGGAAATTTGAAAAAAAAATTAATTTTTTTTTTTAATAACTATATAGGTTGGTACATAACCATAGGTAGGTAGAAAAATAGGACCTACTTACTTATGCAGGTAAGTAAGTAGGTAGGAAAGTACAACATCAAGTGAATTAAATAATAGTCATGTAATTTATTTAAAATAATATATATTAATTCACTTAGTTTGTCCGTTTGTTCGGGACGGTATATTTTGAATCCGTGTGAACAGGGTGTGGTTTTCGTGTTCAACGTGCCTTCTTGGACGTGTCTGTCTGTTTGTCTGTCTGTGTGGACAAAAATTGGGCAGTGTTTGGAAGATTCTTCCAGTCACTGCCCGTTCCCTGTAGAGCATCTGGTCATGATTTTTATTTTTTTCATGGAGGGGGGAGGGGGTGGGGGTGGGGTTCTAGGGGTCTTAATAGGTGGAAGTGAGAAAGAACACATTGTAATATTATGTTGGGGAACACATTGGGAAC
>Ga0209208_10001451_pt1 | contig 33498 bp, 18 predicted proteins | sample S1TSphfallax_3_FD_187694 | JGI IMG/M metagenome (GOLD analysis project Ga0209208, IMG submission 187694) | Host-associated microbial communities from peat moss isolated from Minnesota, USA - S1T2_Fd - Sphagnum fallax MG (SPAdes) (version 2) | ecosystem: Host-associated > Plants > Peat moss >...
AATTTGTTTTTGGGGTGTAAATTCGAAAAACATTGCTTAAAATTTTCCAGACTTTCAAAACAAATTTATTTTTTTGAAAAAAACAACCTGGGATGGGGGATCTTTTATATTTAGGCATCACACCAAAAATATTTGAGGTTTCTATCAATGTCGTCTTTTATCAACGTTGTTTAATTCTTGATTTCAAACGGAACCTTTGGTCCTAAATTTAACTTTGAAAACATTCTATACAAAACCTTTGTTCTGATCTTGGGATCAGTTTGCTGGATTTTTGAAATCTTTGGTTTTAGTCAATTTCACAAAGAATTTAGGACTGGTTCGGTTTAAGACAAGGTCCAGTTCTATTTTCATTACACAAAATCAAACGAAAAAAATCTATTTTGTTTTGCACAAACTCTAAGATAAATTTTTATGGAATGTTAACTTCGTATAACCAATAAAAAAATATCTTGTTTAAAATAATAGTAATTTTCTTTGTTTAACTAGCGCACAAATCCCAAGATAAAAAGGTTGTGTAATGTTAATTATGTATAACCAATAAAAAAAGAAACTTGTTTAAAATAATATTGTATAACCAATCACAAGAATGTTTATAAAAAAAAATGTAAGGTTAAGTTTAAGTAAAAATTTCAATAAATTGTACTTATGTATCTAGAGAACTTGAGTCTTTTTGAGATGGGACAACATGCCTAATTTAGCTTTTAATTAAATTAAAAAGATAAACCGATTTTAAAATTAGGTTCCAATTGCAATTCCAAGGAAATTTGAAACTTTTATTCCAGAGATCTTCGAACATGATTTTATAACCTGACTTGAATTTTAAATTTGAAAATTCTAGAATTTGATCTTATAACTCGACTTGAACTTCTTGCAATTCAAGGATCTATCAACATTGGTTTTTATCAGGGTGGTAGTGTAAGTATTGGTTCACCGAAGGCAGAACCCCCACCCCCTCACAACCATTATATATATATACAAAAAAAAACCTAGGAATATTAGGGTAGAACCTCTCATGACCAAACACATATCTATCATCAAAGACTTTTCAACATTTTCCTTATTCCTTAATCAATTGGAGAGAGATTTTTGTGTAATTGGATGCGCAAATTGGAGGGCTACAAAAATGTAAAGGAAAAACAAAGAAGAAGAAGATGATGAGCAATTGTTTGCTTCAAATATTTTGGAAAAATAGCTTTAGACCCCTCTCTAGTTCCAGCTTCATATCTTCCTCATTTTGGGTTTGTTTTGACTGATTTAAAACTTGATGGGTGTGCCAACAAAGGATTCACAAAAATTATTTGTATTCGAAAGGCAAAGATACAATCATTAAAAATTTTAAGTTCAAAATTTAAATTTGTATTAATTCACCTATCACCAAACACTAAACTCTTTTACAACAAACATGCCATATTTTCTCCATTCCTTTACCAAATTGAGCAATATCTCCAATGTTGGAAGCACTAGGTGAAGGGCTACAAATGTTTTTTGGTCTTCAAAAGCAGAAGAGCAATGTGTGAGGAGGACTCGATCTCCTTTGAGTTCTTAAGTCCTCACCAGTGTTTCTACCCTACCATTAGGTTTGGCTGCCATTCATAGCAGCTCAAAACTCCAAACACCCAATTCTAAACTCTAAACCTAGTGTTAATTAATTAATTAGTGCTTTGTATATATCCTCCAAATTGTAAATTTGATTGCAGTGGACGAAATGGAAAATGCTTCTATACACTACAACAAATTTAGAGAACTTGGTGGAGGGAAGTTGTTCGTACTTATTAGTCAATCAATCAATAACCACGAAAAGAATTAAAGTTTTGAGGCGAAGTGTGATTGTGAAACCAATTGTTAAATCACCATAGTGGCCCTATCCTTGTAATATAAGACCTATGTGTGATTAATATTATTTACTTCATGGGTGCAGTCACATTTTATTTATTTATTTATTTATTTAGGGAAGGGCCCATATTGATTGACCTATCACCAATGTTTTTTGGAACATTCGGCACTCCCCAATAGAAGCACATCTTTGGACCCTAAGTCTCAAAATGGACATAAATGTGCTTCCCCTATGGCCTATCTTTTCAGTTTTTTTATATATGGGCATTGGAAGTTGAGCTTTGTGCAAACTATATGGGATAAAACTGAGGTGCTATTGGGGAACAACTTGGGAACATGATGGGAACAAGGGAAAAAAAAAAGCAAAAAAATCTCCCCTTCCCCCTAAAAGAAAAAAAAACTGGACCCCTCATGAGGGCATTCTGAGCCTTTTCATTGGCTGCATGAACTTTTATGTCTGAAACCGGTGACAATTCCCCGCCGCCGCCCACCCCAAAAGAAAAAAAAACTGGACCCCTCGTGAGGGCACACTGAGCCTTCTCATTGGCTGCATGGACTTTTATTTCCAAAACTGTTTGTCACCATTTTTGACAGTATGTAATGGCAGGGGCACAATTGTGAGACATAATAAGAAACTTATTAAAGCATCCATCATGAGAGCATTGCACGAAATGTTTTGGATGAAGAACAATAAATTTATTTTGATTTGCAACAACTAAAATGGCTTTGGGCCAGGAGTTTTGCAGATGATGTTTTTACTAGCAAAAGCCACTGCACACTCTAACACTTTAGGCTTCATTGATCAGATTGAATGATTGGTCCAAGTTGTTTGCTATTACGAAGTCTCCGAACTTACATGATCCCAACAACCTTTCATGTTTATCTGGAAGTAAGCTATCATTGATGTTAGGAATACTATTGGAGTCCCAAATATGAAGTAGTCGGTAAGGTGGGATGGCCTTATCATGAGTAAGGCTAACCCTAAACCCTATAATTTTCACAAATTAAAAAAAAATTAAAAATTTAGGTACCCATATGAGATAAGTAACTTGATGCAGAGCAGCCCATTATTTATGGACAAATCAGATTCTTAGGCAAGATGCTGCATATGCTTACAACACATTCAAAGTAGCAACAATTGGGGGTGAGGAGTAAAGGGTCCTGAACCCTTTCATACCGGGCATTGGGTAATAGGGCATGGTTAATTTTGGGCAGCCCTAAATGGCCTTTTAAACTTCTGAGCTTTCTTGAATGGCTTGGGCAAAATATGAGTTCAATGCTGAATTGAACATAAGAAAGGAGCCTAATTGTGCAACATGATTCATGCTGCAACATGGCCTGGGTTGGTGAATTACAAAATCAAGTTACAATCCAATCCAATCCAATCTCAGGGTTGCATATTTTCCTTTATAATCTAGCCTCGGTCTTTGAAATTTGTAACTTGTTTTTGTTTGGGAACACAATGCTAGATTAGACTAACAAAGCTGTTGGTGATACCTGGGTTTAGGGCCAAGTATAGAAGACACAGCAGAAGAGCCTTCGCCTACTAAAAGTGGATTTTCTTCTCCTTTTTGGGTTGGTTGGTAATGAAGGAAGAAAAAGAAATCAATTGCAAGACACAGAACTGACAAGGGACCAGGCCAGTGAAGTAGAGAAACTTCCCAAGGCCAAGTGGCAGAACACCAATGGGTAAGTAACCCAGCCAGTTCAACCATCCCAACCAGTTGAAACCGAGGACCTTTGCGCTACCGAAGAGGGACCGAAAAGCCATTGCCCCTGGGGGGGCTAGCGTGCCATATAATTTTCCATCTCAAATTGTTTTTTTTTTTTTTTGGGCGAAAGTGGTAGCATGTCATATCCTCATGAGTTAAGGCGAAAGGGGCAGTGGCTTTTTGGGTGGTGGGTGGCTGGGTGGGAACATAAAGCGCAAAGAAAAATAAAATCCAAAGCAGCAAAAGAGGGCCTGATTCCCGTTTCCCAATTAATAAATAAATAAATAAATATCTTTTCTGGTGTTCGCGGTTTTGGGGGGACAGGATACCAAAAATGTTTTTTTTTTTTCCTTCTTTTCCGCTTTCAACAAGATTTTTTTTTTTCCCCCTTCTCTTTTTCAGTTTCGCCCGCTGTGTGTGTCCGTTCTGTCAGTTGGCGAAACCGTGGCGAGAGGAGACACACAGGAAATGAAACTTCTGGCGAAACAAAGAGCTGCGCGTCGCTCGATGAGCACCTGACACTATAAAGCCCGATCTTGCACGCTTGCAAATTCCCTTTCTCTTTGTCGAAGAGGAATCTCCCCCTCCCTCCCGCCCGACCCCCATTTCTTTTCTCTAGAAGAGATCCTCCTCACCTCCACCCTTGTGTCCATCTTCTTCATCTTCTGTGGTGACTGACAGGTGAGTTTGCAAATTCCAGAGATTTTGGCAAGAAAGCAGTAGTTTTGTTGTTAACATCTCTGCAGCAAAGTCCCAAATGGTTTTTTTGGTTTGGGTAGAATGATTTCCAGTGGCATTAACCTAAGGTTGTGTGCTTGAATATTATGAACATATTACTACGTTGCAAAAAAGCATTGTACTACCCACCCGTCCACCCACTGCCATCACTAGAGCTGGTGATAGATAGGTAGTTAGTTAGATAGCTGGGAATCAAGCTGCAGTCATTGGAAGGTTGTGCTTACAGGGGCTTTTCAGAATCTCTCTTTTTTTGTGAGGAAGTAGCACTGAGGTTTTGTTTTAGTAGCTGAATTATCAATATCTTTTCTGTTTCTGATTTGTTTGCTGTTTTGTTTTGTTTTGTTTTTTTCCTTTGGGTGGGTGTGTTTTGTTTTGGTGCTAGGTGTGAGAAGAGGGGAGCCCAGTGAGTTCTCCAACAGGTTTGAGACACCACCGCCATGGCTAGTGGACCAGGCGCAGCAGGGAATGGGGCTGCAGTAGCCAGTGGCGAGGAATCGCCGCTGGTATACAAGGTGCACTTACCGCCCAAGAGCAATCCAGTGGCGCAGGCCCTACATATTGCCAAAGAGACGCTCTTCTACGACGACAGTTTCCGGCAGTTCAAGCACCAGTCCAAGCGGAAAAAATCCATCTTGGGCCTCCAATACATCTTCCCCATTTTCGACTGGGGCTCTCACTACACATTCAAGTTTCTCTTTCGTGATTTCATCGCTGGTCTCACCATCGCCAGTCTCGCAGTCCCACAGGCAAGCAACCAATTTCTCATCTCATGCAATCCATATTCCTTTTTCCATCCAGTGCTAGCTTTCCTTACTACATGAGAGGGTTTTTCCAAATCACGCCCCAATTGCTGCTGCTGCTGATTTCAAACAATCCTCCTCAAAGCAGCAAACCCATTACAGCCCTAGCTAGAGTTGCCCCAAAACTTCCCACCACAAAATTTTTGATCTTGTGCAGATTGCAAATTGTACAATTTTGTTTCCAGCACCCATTTGCACAACTTTTCAATCTTATGGATTTGCAGCCTGAATAGGAGATTTTGGTCATTTTAGATTTTTTGTAGGGGAAGACACTGGCATCTATGTCAGTGGTAAGAGTTTTTTTGCCATTTCATTTAGTGGGTACTAGGATGCTCTTGCTTCAAGTTTAAAGCTCATGGGGATTTTACAAAGAAGAATGTTGTAGACACTAATTTGGTGATCAGCAGCAGTAAATCTTTGTGTGCAGCTAGCTCCAGGGGTTTCCAGATAGAGAGAGAGAGAGAGAGTCCAGTTCCAATTCTCTGGTCTGATGAGCTCCTCATTGTCATCATATGCAGGATCTTGGATATGCAACCCTGGCGCACTTGCCTGTGGTGCATGGCCTCTGTAAGCCCGGCTTTTCCCAGTCCATAGTGTGCTTAGATTCTGACCCATAGCTAGAAACTGTTTCTTCTTTGATGTAATTTGGTTTGAGCTATGGCCATGATCTTTCTGTTAAAAAAATTAAAAACCAGTGGTAAAACCTTTGTTCCAATTGAATCCAGTATAGAGACAGAGCCATGGTGTGTGATGGGGGCGGTGGTGGAGTTGACATGAAATTTATTTATATCTACAATAATTTTTAATTTTCTGGCCCCCTCCAGATTCGAGTTTTGTGCCTCCACTCATCTACTCAGTCTTGGGTAGTTCAAGGCACATTGCGATTGGTCCAGTAGCTGTGGTGTCACTTTTGCTGGGCACTTTATTGACCAATGAGTTACCCTATAATATAAACGGACAACCTAACCCACAATATCTTAAACTCGCCCTTTCTGCGACTTTCTTTGCTGGCGTCTTCCAGGCAGGCTTGGGCTTTCTAAGGTTCCTTTTCTGTAACCCCCAAATTCACTGCAGAATCAAGGTTTTGAATCAGCTAAAATTTTCCCTTAATTTTACACTGCCTTTTGTATTCATTTCTTTTGGTCCTCATGTGTGCTAAGTATCAGGGCTATGCATACCAGAGCACTTGAAGGTATGTCAGGATTTTCTAACAAATTGCCTTGTGGCATTTTGTGGTTTCAGGTTGGGTTTTATCATTGACTTTCTGTCACATGCCACAATCGTGGGGTTCATGGCAGGTGCTGCCATTACCATTGGGCTACAACAGCTCAAGGGCTTACTCAATATCCCTACCGCAAATTTTACTACCAAAACTGATATTGTGTCTGTTCTGCGTTCTGTATTCCAGCATACCTATCAGGTCAATATCTTGAGAACCCCCACCAAAACCCCCACCTTTGCTTTTTCCATGAACCATTCCCAACTCTTGCTTCCAGAAAAACTCTAGTGTGTGGGTCTTCCTTCCTTACATTATAACCTGCAAATTGATTTTTGAGAGGAATGGGCAATGACTACTGTTTTTGAAGTTGAGGTGCAGAATTCATTGAACTCATGAGCTTACAGTGCACCTCTTTGCTTTTATGTGCAGTGGAACTGGCGTACGATAGTGATTGGGCTTGTCTTCTTGGGATTTATTCTATTGACAAGATTTCTGGTAATTACAGTTCCTTGCAATCTCTGCTTCTTAATGAGCCTTTTTTTTTCATGCAAGTCCCCAGTCTGTGGACACCAATTAGAGGCTGGTAAGGGTCACTAAGCAATATTGAAACTTTAGTTCAGAAGCTAAGGATTCTTCAGGTAATAAAATCTGCTTTTATATACTAAGTCATACTTTTGCGGCTGAAATTCTATACAGCAAAGTTACCAGACTACTGAGTTTATTGGAACTGGTTTGGTGCCTTTATTTATAAACTGCAGGCCCATAAGTGGAAGAAGCTCTTCTTTTTGTCAGCTATTGCACCACTTCTGTCTCTGATCTTGGCAACTGTATTTACCTTTCATTACAGACTTGAGAACGACCATGTGGCTATTGTAAGTTTTCATCTTTTTTAATCAGCATGTTTTGATGATGAGACCTTAAAACTGAGCAGAGTCTGGTATCCATTTACAAGAAGACAACATCCAACAGGTCTGTGTGGAGTTGGACTGTATTGAGTGTTGGTTGCAAAATCCTGAGTCTTGGCCCCCAAATCTCATGAGTGCAACACTCTTCAACAAAATATTTCTTGTTGTACACATGTTGAACTTGAGAGTAGTAATCTGTTCATGCTTTTTGCAGGTTAATCATATCGCGAAGGGAATTAACAAATCATCTACTCATCAATTAATTTTCTCAGGACATCTTGTCGGCACTGCTGCCAAGATTGGTTTGGTGGCTGGTCTCATCGCTATCACTGTAAGATGGGTGATCCTTTTTTTTTCTTTCCAAACTTTAAAGTTTTCAGCTTTGTGATTTGTGATCATATGTATATTCATCAGGAAGGTGCTGGCAACCAAACTGGAACAATTATGCTGCATTCCTTGGGACAATATCTGTTTGAAGACTGATCTCTAGAAAATGTTTTGTTGATGGGAAAATATATTAGGAAGGAATTGCCATTGGACGATCTTTTGCAGCACTGGAAGGCTATCACATTGACGGTAACAAGGAATTTATTGCATTTGGTGTCATGAACCTAGCTGGCTCTGTCACTTCATGCTATGTCACAACAGGTGTGCACTCATAATTATTGATCATCCTGTTCAGAATGAAAAAGGTTTCAAGATTGCCTTTGAATCAACATGATACTTGCAGTCTCTGAAACAGTGCAGAATTGAATTTGAGCAGTTTGTGATGGGTGAATTTTGATCGATCTGCAAATTTCTGGTGGCAAAAATTCTCCAGGCTCTTTCTCAAGATCTGCAGTGAACTACAACGCGGGTGCAAAAACACCAGTGTCAAACATTGTGATGGCACTTACGGTGATGGTTGTTTTGTTGGCTCTGACGCCACTGTTCAAGTATACACCCAACTGTATCCTAGCATCTATCATCATTGCTGCTGTTATTTCATTGATCAACGTCAGGGCAGCATACCTCATTTGGAAGGTTGATAAATTTGACTTCATTGCGTTGTTGGGTGCTTTCTTTGGCACCTTGTTCATTAGCGTTGAAATCGGCCTTCTTATTGCTGTAAGCAAAGCATCAACCCTGCCCCCAAATCAATGTTCACTTCATCATTGCTAGCACCATGATCATGAATCTGGTTAAAGGACAAACAGGATCTCATATGTTCCATGTTGTACTGTTGCTTGTATTGCCTGTCTTCCAGTAAAACCTGACCACATTGCCTGGGTCGTGAACCTTTTAGGTTTCTGGGAATGGATTGGAGAAACTGTGGATAGTGCCAGTGAATTAATGTGGGTACTGATTGTGTGAATGGTGCATTGAGCAGGTTAGTATTTCATTTGTGAAGCTGTTGCTCACGGTGACAAGGCCACACACAGCCTTGTTGGGCAACATCCCTGGGACTAAAGTTTACCGGAATGTGAACCAGTATAAGGATGCCAAACAGGTGCCAGGTGTTCTGGCCATTCGTTTGGATGCACCCCTTTACTTCTCCAACTCCAACTATATACGTGAAAGGTCAGCTAGTTTCCTGCTTGCCAGTTGACCCATGCATACTTTTTTCAACAAGTCCAATCTGTTTTTGTATTAGACTTCTAAACCCTTCACAGGCTTGAACACTGATCACCAAAACATTTGCTGTAAATAACAATCATCTGATCCAAGGACTTAGCACCTTGTTTTTCCAGACACCAGGATTGGTACCAAATTTTCTGGTAATTTTATCTTGACTAGCAGAATTTGGTACGAAGATTTTCAGCTGAAATTTACTAGACCTAAATTATTGTGGAGAACTGATGCCTCATGTGTTGCACAGGATTTTGAGGTACCTGCATGATGAGCAGGACAATGTGGCTCTTTCTGCCAATGGTTTGCCTGTCCAATACCTCATTTTGGACTTGACTCGTGAGTTCCAACTTCACAACCCTTGTTTGCTACCAAACAAGCACCTGCACTTTCAGATTGTTATTTACTACTATTTTGTGTGTTTTCAAGCTGCAGGATTCTCATTGAATTAGACAGTACTTGCACTAAATCATACATCCCCTTTGATTTCACCTTGAGTGTTTTTTGGTCTATAATTGTCCAATTACAGGCCAAATTTTTTTGGTTGATGATAGGAGTATGTCAAGTGAGATTGTAGCTGAAGTTTATACAGGACTCACATGGCATGTGCAATGTTACAGCGGTGATAAACATTGATGTGACGGGTATCATTGCCTTGGAGGAACTGGAAACTGCATTGAAGAAGAAAAACATTCAGGTACAGAATATTATTGGAATCGATGGAACTAGTTGAGAACTCCTTTTTGAACACCCATTTGTCAAAATCAGGACCTTGCCCACAAATTGCTTCAGAGCCATCCAAACAGTTGGGAAGTTTATTAGGTGGATAGAGAAGACCCATTATAATCTGATAACAATCTATTGGGAATTGTGTTTCAGCTGGCGATTTCAAACCCTGCAACATCAGCATTGGAGAAGCTGGCCAACTCAGGTTTCATTGAGCGTTTGGGCCAACAGTGGGTCTTCTTGACAGTCGCTGATGCTGTGCAAGTGACTGCTTTACTGGTGAACAAAAACTTTGGCGAGAAAGTTGTTTAATTTAATCCTCAAAATCTCTAACCTGGTCGAGCTCAGTGTATCGCTTTATTTCTTTTTTGGATCTTTGTTCAATCCAGGTGTTTAGGTGTTGCACATGAATCAACCCAATCAGTGGGCAAAATGAAATAAAATGCCAGCCTTCTAGATTGCATGTGAAAAGATTTCAGTCACACCATTTAAGGCCAATCTATGGTGTGAATAGTGGAAATGGGACCTTCTTTTAAAAGCTCCAGGGTGACTCTGAATCTTTGTGCAGCCTTGAGCTGAAGAAGGATCAGTTCTGTGGCCCTCGGGTACTGAATGGTTGCCCAGTTTTAGACAAGGTCACTGTGTGACTTAGAAGAGAGGCTCTTTTCAGGGGATGTTTGTCAAGGAGGATTTCAACTCGTTTCATGCACATTGAATAAAAAAGCAGTCAGATTTCAACTTGCAGAACTTCAATTTCCAGTTCACAATATTGTTTGTTTGTGAGCTGAATTTTCAGTTCAGATTCTCAACTGACTGGGTAAACAGGTTTATTTTGAATGAAATTGGAGCTCTCTTTGTTTAGTATTTCCTCACACAGTTAATTAATTTGTTGTGCTGATGGTTTTGACATTCTTTTTTGCTTGCTTCACATTGCAATTTTGTTTCAAGCTTGCTCGTGCCTTGTCCAGCACTTGGCAGCCTCCTTTTTGCTTAAGACATTACTAAAATGTGGACATTTATTCAGTTCTTGGTGGAATTGATTGATCAATACTTAGGATCCAACATGATTTGCAAAACTCTTTAAGACCTTTTGGGTTCTCCAACTCAATCTTTGGACGATAAATTGGCTACAAACATTGTCATTTATAAGTTGAAGCGATAAACTAAGGAATCATGTTCTTCATGTAGCATACTACTATAAAGATGTCAAAGCAGCAAATCCATGGTTTTTCATAACATTCGGTCTGTCACCTTTGCAGAAAGTTTGATACTGGGCTCCATAGGATGATCTAACCTTTTGGCCTCAATAGGAAGCAAGGAGGACATCAATCTTCTTGACCATGTTCGGCTTTTGTGGCCTTAGAGCATGCTCACCCATAACAGATATGTGGGCCTCTACCAGTGTCTACCAGATCTAAAATAGTGTGCAAATGATTTTCATTAAGGTTTTTAAATACATAATTATTAATTTAAACAACTCAAAGAATATCATATAACTATACTCTCAGATCATATGACTCTAGGAAGAGCACAGCACACATGTGACACATTTTATTAGTATAGGAGAAGGGTCTTGATTTAGACCCATCTCCTACATAAAGAAACATAGCCATTTTCTTTCCAGGTTTTTTTTCTTCATTTAAAATTGTCTTTTGCCTAATCATTTCTTTCAGCATTTGTGAGGTTTCATGATTATATCAGCCTTGACTACTCTGCTTTTTCTTTCAATAGGGAAGTCCTCATCATTTTTGTCGTGTGCTCATCATCTTTGTCCATAGCTCATCATTTTGCACTTATGTTTTTGTGTTGACAATAGAGTCACCTTGCTTGTTTTTTCCTCCTTGTCTATGGACATAATGATTGATGTATCTTCTATTTTCTCGAACATTAGTGTGAGCACCTAGAGAAAATCTTTATCACTTTTTCCCTCCACTTTGTTTTGTGAATTTGCAACCTTTGTTGTGTTAGTTTGTGTCACGTTTATATGCTTCAAACTAAGCTATAATGTGATTGTGTTTTATTTTGTGTGTTGCATTTTTTTGCACATGTTTCTTTTGTTGCATCATTGTTATTTGTGTCACATGCTTCCAACATCTCTTGGATGTCCATGGGTTTCCCCCCCACCCCCTTTTTTTTCCTTCTCTATTTTGTGCTTAGCATTTGCATTAACAAGATCAACATTCTTCTAATTGTTCTCATTTGCTTCAAGCATTTGAGGCATTTTTTTGGTTGGGTAAATGGATCTAGATGGAGATATTGCAATGATGTTCATAGCAACTTGGACGGAGTTGTTTGAGAGGTTTGTACGTCAAGGGAGTGAATAAACTAATTAGGGGAAATTGAGAAGAGTTGTAGGACCTAAAGTTCAAGTGTAGTTGCATTATAAGCATGAGCCACATTTGCAAATGATCCCATCTAGGGGTAAGTTTTCATTTGTGGCCTCCAAATTTTGATCACCCAAGTGCCCCACTAATGTCTTCACACCCTTTTGTACTTTGAACAATGAATGTCTTTTCTATGTGCATTGGTCACCCCCTCTTTTGAAACACTTTGTGGTGATCTATTAGCTTCAATTCCTAGACTTACTTTAGTAGCCTACATTCCTTTGCACATTCAATGAATGCATTTGTGTGAGCATTTAGATGTATAATCTACACATGAATGTTTGAATGAATGAAATGATTGTGTGAACGTACATATTTAAATTTGTCCTTTGAGATTGAACAAGATTGGTATGATGGTTTCTTGTGTAAGAAAAGCAAGGAATTCTTCTCTTTCACAATTTGAACTTCATTAGTTTGCACGTTTGAACTTCATTAACTTCACCTTTGATAAACCTTTGAGTTTCATTTTTCATTTTTATTTTTTTATTGAATTGCATGTTTGTCTTTCTTTTTGTGTCATTGAGTTGTCCATATGTTTTTTTTATTATGTGTCATAATTAAATTTTCTTTTTTCTTTTTTAATTTTGAGTTTTAGTATCTAAGATTGTAAAGAAAATTTTGATTAAAACTAGTATGCTTATGAAATTGTAAAGTCTTGTTGATTGGTTAATAGGACCTTACAATTTTATAAGTGTCTAGCATAAGGTTATGTGTGATAAATGACAAGAAAAAATTGAAGTGGTTCTTTATGGAAAACAAACATACTACTTGGAGACCACATCATGATATATTCATCATCATTGTTCAAATCATCAAAACTTTTGATAGATGAATTGGTTGGAAAGATTTTCATCTTCATCATCATTTTTATCATGTTTATTGTTTTGATAATCATGGTCAAGTTTGAGCTTAGGATCTAGTTTTTAATATTCTTTGGGATGTTCATCCTCTAATATTTTGTACTCCTTTTGTGAGTGCAGTTACACTATTGCTACATGCTCCTTGTTTTATTAATTTTCCAACTCTACTTTGATCATTTCTTTGGCATTTCTCTTTGCAAAAATTTCCCAAGTTATTTTTCTTTTAAAAAACATTAAACATGGAATCCCAATTTTCCAAAGCTTTGAAAGCTACTTCTCAAAGGGATCAATTGTTGTGTTGTGTCATAGTGCAATTTCATTAAAATACATATGAGTAGTTTTAGGATGTTCACATTCAAGGTTATCCAACATGTGTCAACTTATCATGATACATGATGTTAGTTTTGATGCACACACTTCACAATGTCACTTTTGCGTTAATTTTTCTAGGATAAAGTATAAATGTGCCTTGCTAATTGTTTTTTTTATTGGCGAACATTTTATTGTAGCAAAAAAACATTTTTTCAAAATTGCAATTAATTAAATAAATTATGATGTTGTATGTAAAAACATTATTTAAAGGCACATGTAACTTACCTTTGATGGGATATTTTAAATTCAATTTATAATCAATTAAATTTTAGTCATTCTTTTAAACATGTGACCAAAATTTTGGTCACATGTAAATTAATTTAACACACAATTGAAAATTTCAATTGTGTGTATTTTTGTAACACACCCTTGAAATTTTGGTCACATATAAATGAATTTAACATGCAATTGAAATTTTGGTCATGTGTATTTTTTTCATGGGGTTGAAATTTTGGTTGCATGTAAAGGATTTTTTTTGACTACTTCAAACTAAATCAAATGGCATTCACCTCAATGACGTGGCCACCTTTGATTCAATAATATGGGTGCAAGCATGATAAAGTAGACACAAAAAATGAGTTTTGCAGTGTAAAATATGGGGTCTTTGAATAAAACATGTAACATGTAGATAATTTAATGTAAATAATTTTTGAAAAAATAGTACATTCTTTCTTGACTATTGTTAGCATTGATTTGCAAAGTTGAATTGATGTAATCATGTTTTTTCAAAGTATTTGCAAGGTTATGAATCAAGCCTTTGCATTTGTGAATTGTTTAAAAGTAGACCAAAAAGTACTTGAAAGTACTTGAAATTCTTTTGCAAGTAGTTTTTTTTTTTGGTGCATCACAATATTGATGTGTTAAACATTTTAATGCAATTTGCCATGTCCATTGAGGTTTATTTCATTATTAAAATCATCCTCAAACATGTATAAAAATGACATAATTTTGTGGGTACTTTTGGGTTACTTTTTGGAGTTCAAATGAGATGGGGAAGATTGATCTGAGCTCCTAGAGGATGGTTATAGGTGCTCATGAATTAAAAAATCTACTTATAGGAATTTCATATTTTATGTAAGGCTTAATTGTCACAAGTACACAAAGTAGAGTAGTGCAACAAGTAACTTGTTATGTTGACATGTGTCCTTATTTGTTTGAAATGGACTAGTTGGTCAAAGGTCTGAAGACTATATTGTTTGTAGGTGATTTGACCATCGACTACTGAGTTGAAAAAATTGCGCATGCATGAATTCTCTATTGTGAATTGGGCACATAGGTTAAGGATACCTATGCCTTTGAGTGCGTTGGTCATTGCGAGACCATTTTCTTTTTGTTGCAAAGTTCATTGTGAACTCATGAAATATGATGCAAAATTTTAATAGTTGATTAAGATAGGAACATATTTACATCATGGAAAGCAAACAAGGTGATGCACTAAGGAGCAGTTTGGTGTTAGGAAACATTAACTTGCAAGGCAAGGTTCTATTCAAATGTTGTAGTTGACATGATTAAGGAAAGGAAAAAACCTTGAACACTTGAAGTCTTGTTTACATTGATGATTTTGTTTTGATCCATTCTACTTTGGTTGTTAATCCCCATTGATTTAAGCTTCATGCACTAAAGTTATAAGGTTTGAGATGAAAACAAAGGGGTTCTTTATATATGTATTTCAATTGCTGTACATTTGTTTTTAAATGTTTGGTAGGATATTGCAATCTTAGGTTACCAACATTCATATTCACATTGTGTTTTGGGTTTAGGGAAATTGAAAATAAACATTAACATGTGTACCCTATATTGTTGAAAAACTAGCACATTGTGTTAATTTTATTTCCTTGTACATGAAATTTGAATAAGGTTGATTTAGATTATGCTTCAAATTTCAAAGGTTGTGAGGGATATGTTCATGGTTAATCAATTTGAGGGGGGGGGAGGGGGGCATTTGTTTCCTTTGTATGCATTTCAATTGTTGTTGCATTAATGAATTCAAAGAAACACCCAGGTGAATTATTCATTATTATTGTGCTTTAGGTTTGTGAATATGAAAAATGAACATTAATTTTGTTCACATTGTTATGCTAACACTATTTAGTCTCTAGTATGTGCATTAGATGACAAAATTAAAGGGCTTGCTTTGCTATTGAGTCATCATAAGTTACAGACCACAAGCTGGTTTTATTATTTTGAAAACTATGTTTTGTAGCTTCAAGTTCATGGATACATTTGGGGACAATGATGCTAATTGTGTGTGGGGAAAAATATTGAGCCTTCCAAGATGAGTTCATATAAAAACAAAGCAACCTCACCCTTCATTTCAGAGTTGGAAGAGAAATTAAGGCTCCATTTACAACTGGATCTAGACATAGTTTTGAACCATGGGCTAAATTTACTATTGTGAGGAGCTTGTTTGGCGTTATGTGGAGGCAAAGCTACTTGTGATTTGTGAACATGCTTGGAATGATTGGTCAAAAATTTGAAAATGTTGGGGACCGATATTTATTCATCAAATTGTAGTTGCATTTGTGGATTTTACTTATTGTTAAAGTGAGAAAACACCTTCCAAGGTGAGGCTAAATTAGATTGTGGTAAACATTATTAAACATCAATAACACAACTAAATTGATTGTTGTAGTTTGCATCATCCACCCAAAGTACTTCAACATATTGCACATCAGTGAAGCTTGGATAATTTTCATACCAGTACCTCGAGTTCCTTCAAATGCAAAGCTTTGTGGATTCTCCTCCACAACCTTTGTATCCACATTGTGACCTTGAATTCTTTAAATTTCACATTCTTGGGAAAAATCTTGTAAAATACTAAAGTTTGCAAAGTATTCTTGAATCTTTTTTGTTTTTTTCAATTGAGTAAACAACACTTGTTCATTTTTTATAAATAAGTGACGAAATGTCACAACCCTAACCTTGGGTTCGTAATCAAGGCAAAGGCTTGTGAAGGTGCAAGTTAAATGTGAAACTTGAGAGTCACATTTCATGCTCCTGGGAGTACAAGAGAGTGTGAGGGAATGAACCCTCACACTCCCAAGTGAACTCCCACTTTGGGAGTTGGAGTCTCGATGGATTCTCAAATTTTCAAAGAAAAATTTCAGGGTCCAAAACCCATTGGATTGAAGAGTTCCTTATATCATTGAAAAGCTCTTGGGACATAGATGTCTAAAATGGGCTTGCATGACCCATTTGGACACTTAAAACACAAGTTATGGCCAAAAGAAGGGTCGGGAATCAAATTGGCAATTTGACTTTCGACCACTAAAAGTTAGGAATCGCCCCGATTTCCTTGTCTTCAGATGGCGTGCGATAGACCATTGAAATTTTTTTGATGAAGGCTACAACTTTGCTTCATATCTCATTTCAATTGGAGGTTTTCACATAAGGTTATGGGCCCCTAAAGTTGCAAGAATCCCAGTTATGGGAATTTCGGGACTCCCACTTGGGACTCTCGGGACAAAATGACATTTAGGTGTTGGTCTCGTGGCCAGGCACAGAGTATACTATAAGGGGGAAGGTGGTGGCTTCCCTCAAGTCTAAGTCTTGTTGAGTCTTATGAATTTATGTTTGCCCGTGGTTCGTTCGTGCACCAAAAGTACTTTAGCTATGCACTAACCAACTTGTTATTTGGTTTGCGAAGGTCCGTGTGAGTAATTGAGTTGCTTGTTAATCTTCTAAGTCCTTGTCTTAGAGCTCCAACATGGCCCTCTACCCCCAAAGTGTTGTGAGTTAAGCAGCGCGCCTCAACTCCTTCTCCTTCTGTTGTCTTCACTTTTGGATTTGCAGTGAGTCCACCAAGGAGCTTAGGGGTGCGTCACAAGAGAAGTTTTTCGACTCATGTAAGTGACATTTTTTTAAGTTTTATTTTTTGAAAAAAATTTATGCAAAAAAATGATTGGTGGATTTTCAAGGTTTCACAAGTACCAACTTTAACATGTTCATAGTTATTACAAATGGGCAATAATAGGGCCAAGTTCAATAGGTCATTTGTTCACAAAAAAAAAATTTGCAACGACAAAATAAACACAAGAAGATGCCATCCAAAATAGGTTTGGTGTTATGTAATTTTTCATTTCATTTCATCTTTTGGGATTATTAAATGGGAATTTGACCTTCCACAAAGATTAGCTTTAGTCTCCCTATTAAGAAGTAAGCTAGTAAAAGACTGATCGCACCTTGGGGTTGGGGAGTGTAATAAATTTTTACATAACATTACTTTGTCCACTAGTTAGTTTCTTTTTGACCATTATTACTTTGGCTTGGTTGACTTAGTGTCAAAATTACAACCTAGGTCAACAAGAAATATGCTCTCCATAAAATGGTTGTTTTTGTATGGGCTTTTATCATTAAGATGAACTTGAAGCTCCATAAAATGCCAAAAGATATAAAGTATGAAAAATCTCCAACTTGTCAAGATTTCAAATTTGATTACATGTAATTATATATTATTTTTCTTTATTGATTTAAAAACTAGTTCTAAATCCATGTTACATGTTATCAAATGTTCAATAGTGTTGTAGAGGATATAAGAAGCTTGTATTTGTAAAGTACCTCCATTCTTTATATGAATATTTATTAGCCTTTTGAAAAGGCATAAGTTATGTCTTCCTTGATTTATTTTCACCTATTGTTTTGCTCTGAAAATTATAAGTTATAAAAAAATGGGAATACCAAAGGGTTATAAGAGAACAACAATGGTCAAAATTAGTAGCTAATGATATTGGACATGATGCAATAGAGACAAGTTATGGTAGTGGCCTCCCTAGATGGAAAAAATGTGGAGCATCTATTAACAAATTTGTGGTAAACTTGGATATTACTTTACAAAAGTTCAATGATGAAATAAAAAAAAGACATTGTGCAAAAAATTATGGAACATGGAATTGTGAGGGCACTTCTACCCAAGCACATTAGTTCTAGCAAGGGGTTGAAGAAAGCATTACAAGCTTTAGGAAGCATGCGAAAGGCATATGCTACATTAGCATCTGCAAGGCAGGGTGAAAATTCTTAATACAAAAATGTACTAGTAACAACAATGGTGTCAAATGCCCAAAACACAAGTCAAATTCATATTGCCAATGCCAATTAGTGCCTCCAGGTACATGAATAAAAAAAATATTGGAATTTGTGTGCATGTTGATGAAATAAGAGAAAATTTGGGGGGGGATTACCTAGGAAACATCATTGTGACATGATAAGTGAAGGAGATCCTTAAAAGGTTCTAAAATGGTGGGAAACAAGTACAATAATGTCACCAATATGAAAGGATGTGAAGCGGAGGCACATGAGTGCCAAGGTGTTTAAACAACACCCAACACATTACTTACAAGAATCTTAGGTACATTTGTTAGAACTTTGTGATGTTTTATTTTGAGCATACAAGTACAATGATTAGTTTGTAATTTTGGTTGCCATATCAATTCATGTAGGTAAGTTTATGTAGTAGTTGTGATACCCAATTTCATCTTTTGAAGAAGTTGAAGACATGAAATCTTCTTTTGTTGTTGTGCTTGTGTTCAAATTTATTACTTTTTTAAAAATTTGATCTTGGTGTTTTGTTTCCTTATTGTTTTCCACTTATGCATGATTGTAGTCTTGTTGTGGGCTAGGAACTAGTGAGGAGTTAGTACTTACATACTTCTAGTAACCTAGGTTTTACTTTATTACGTCATTGTTTAATGTTTTTACTTGGATGGATGCATGACTATGTACTTGTGGCAAATCTTGGAGTTACTTGCCTACTTCACCAACTATTGGCTTGGAAGGGGTACTTTAGTAAAGGGTTTATCTCTACTTGCATGCATGCTTGTCTACTTGCCATAGGTTGTGGGGTCATTTACCTACTTGATTAAAGACTATATGTGTACCTAGTTATTTTGCTAACTAAATGTTAGGTACTTGCCATGCATGACTATGTACTTATTGCAGTTGTGAAGTTATTTACCTACTTGGCTAAAGACTGTATGTACTTAATTACTTTGTTGGTTAGTGTTAATGTACTTGACATGCATGACTATGTATTTGTTGAAGTTGTGAAGTTACTTGCTTACTTGAAACCAAGTTTTGTTTTAAGTTGGGTGCTTTGGAGATGGATTGTTGTCTACTTGCTAAAGATTGTATGTACTTGTTGTAGGTTGTGGAATTAGTTGCCTACTTGAGTAACTAATATTAATTTTAGTGGCTATTTGCCATGAATGTGCTTTACTTGCTACTTTCAAATTATTTACTATTTTTGCTTGTAGGGTTACTTGTCTACTTGTCCAAAGATTTATTCTACTTGTTCTAGTTGTTTAGTATAATGATTTACTTGTAAATAGTGGATTTTGCCACTAATTGTATACTTGCAGGTTTTTAAGTTCATATGTTTTAAGGTTGCATTTATTTTGGAACTTGGCATTTTGTAGTTGGACTTTTACACATGGTTCATGAAAGTTCATGTAAAGTGTAAGGTTGGGCTTCAAGCTTTTGAAAAACGAAAGCCCTACTATGTAAAGAAGCTTAAGGAACACAACACATGTGCATGTAAGTATCATACAAAAATGGTGGAACTACAAGATGGTTTCAACAATTTGCGAATAGCCTCAAAAGGAGTTCATGGTAGATTGTGTAATTGCAATTATGATATTTGCTGCTCCGAAACTCTAGGGCATTGCATTACTAAACGAGTACAATTCTCCAAGCTCATTGACATGTGGACTTTGAGCTTATGTCCAATGGAAGATTATGTATGGCATAATCCATGTTGTCTAAAAGGTGAATGCTTAAATTGTGGTGTAAATATGCTCATGACATGCCATGTTGAGGAGAACAAACATCTTGCTTTCTTTATGTAGTGGAAGTGTTATGAGTTGGTTATTCATGGTAAGATGCGGGTTGGAAATCCGAAAAAAATCTTACAATTATAATATAAAGAGACAACAACAAGGGAGTTCCTAGATTATTTGGACATATAATTGTGCATCACAAATTAATAATATAATTTTTGTTTAAACACATTTCCATCTGCATCTATTTTGTCAATTGTGGATTTTGCAGAGAATTACTCATTCCAAGATTACAATCAAGACCAAGAAATGCATTGGCATTTTTTTCAGATAACAATTTTGTTTCACATTTGATATTGATGAATCCCACATACTTGGCCAATCCCACATTCGCCCAAAAGAAGCTTCTAATTGAGTATCATTATTACATTTCTGATAATAATGAGCATGATACGCTTTTTGTCCAACATTGTTTTAAACTTCACTCGACACAGTTGACCTCTAGACATGGGGGCTAAGACATGGGGGCCAATGTATTAACAAATTTTTTCCTTGGACCAAAACATTCAAAATGCATGCAAATTCTAGGACTCATGAAGTTTGACCAAGTGGAAATGTAAGCAATGAATAGTCAAGCTACGTTTGATTATAATGTTGTTAGAATATTAGTAGTTGTCTAAATTTTGGATAGATTATTGTGGTTTATCTTGATAGCATATCTTAATGGCCAAGTGGCACTAAACACTTGTAGGCAGCACCATGTGCTACTATTTAATGACTTGCATTTTAGATTTGCATGTGCGCATAATGCACTTAAGCTTTTTTCAAAACTGAATTCTTAGGGTAGATGCAAGCTACGGTGGTTCACTTTTGTGACAAAACCATGTTTTTTCCAAAAGTACCTTTTATTCAAAGGCATATTATGTTTAATTTATCTTTAAATCTATTAATTGGGATTTGGATCTAAATTAATAAGTTCATTATGAAGATAATTAATAAAAAAAGTATTGATAAAAAATTCATTTGTTAGTAGTAATGGATTTTTTATGTCAAAAAATATGGACTAGTTGTTTGACTAGAACATCACAAAATGGAAAAAATTATATTGGTTCACACTCCAAATTTGTTGTTGGGACTCAATATATAATGTTATACAAGATGATAAATTCATACATGGAATCTTTTCTTTGAAAACTTTTATCATTTAGAAGTTAGGAACTTTTGAATGGTCAAAATTTGACCATATTTTCATAAGTGTATAAGGGTTGTAATTTTATTTTATTATTTTCAACTTCTTTGTTCCAAAAGCATATTTTTTGAAAGCTTTAAATTGAGCATTATTCAAATGGACTTTGTGAGTTTTCCTTTTAGGACTTTAAATTTTAAAAATGACATCAACTACATTAAATACAAGTTTTCACAAAGATTTGGAAAAGTTTGTAGACTATTGAACATGTATTATTCAAAAATTATAATAATAACATTTAAAAAAATAATGACCATGTCCATTTGAATCATTTAAAAAAATCTTGTATGAATTTATAAAAAGTATAATTTTTACCAATATTAAGCCACCATAGCTTGCATCTACCCTTATGTCTTGATTGTTAGCATAGATTAGCTTAAGCCCCTCAATCCTTATATAAGCACTCACTTGCTCATGTTACCCCACCTTTTAGCATTGTTTTCAATACATAACTTCTGATCTTTTCTCCTGCAATTCTATTTTCTCTCTTCTCCCAACTTTAGTACCTTTTAAATGGAGGACTCTGAGATCTCAGAAAACAGGGGTCTTGTAACAAAGCATAATGCCCCCAATGGCCAGAGCTCACAATGAGGCAAAATTCCCCACCCCACAATTGCCCTAAATAACAGAGGCAAAACAGCAATAATTATAGGTTTTGGCTTTTGAGAAATGGCTGTAATATTACATATACCTAATAGAGGAATGTGCATATGGGCATAAACTTAGCAAGAACTGAAGTCTACAATTGAAAGTTTGCAGTTCCCACTTCGCAATTACAGTTCCAAAAAAATTAGTTGCACTTGAAGGGTGTTTCAAAAGGCTTCAGATGAAGACTACTTTCAGTACAGTTAAAATAGGAAGCATAAGTTCCAGTACTTAACACTAAGAAGTATATAAGTTCAAGAGTAGGTGATCACTGACTAGGATGTCATATCTGTTGGATTAATTAGGCTGCATCATGCTTTCATAAACCTCATAATGCTCTCTCCAGCCATCAGGCTTGGCCTCCTCATCCACTGGAAATGGTGCCTCCAAAACTCTAAACAAGGAAACTGAAAGTGTGAACTCCACATTGTCAGTGAGCTCAAACACACACACATCCCCTTCTTCCAGATAGTGGCTCCTTGCAAAATCCATGAAGCTCAACCTTGGCTTCTTGGGTGGCATCTCCAGCCACAAATGTGCTTCCCAGGGTTTGTCAGAAATTGCATCCACAAGAGTAATTGAAAGCCTTTTCTCATGCAGATCCTGTAGCATGTTCGGATCTGCTACAAACTCCAGAGGTAGATCCTGCACTAGCATGCATGCATGAAGCAAAACCACCATGATCAGAGACCCAGAAAATTAGGGATTCAGTTCCCATACAAATTTTGCCAATTTTTTTGCTGAGATGCAGATGACCCTAAACCCTAATTTTAGCTGCAGCTGCCAGATCCTAAATTCTTTGTCCAAATTTTGCTGCCAAGGGTGGGTGGGTTTAGAGTATAGGGCTGTGTACTAGAATTTACTGTGACGGAAATGATTTGGAGTGCAGATCTATATATGAACTCTGATCATTATTATCGGAGCAGAAGAATCTCTTACCAGTTCAAAAGACTTATAAACTTGTGAGGCTTTGAGAATAACAAGATAGTAGGGGTTCTTGCAGTTGTCAGCGAATTCTGTAGCTGCGTTCAAGGCTTTGTCTCTCTCCACTTCAGTCACAGGACCTCTTTTAGAAACAAGCACACATGAGTAGCTGCACTTCCTGTTAGTAGCAGCTGCACTACTAGAGCTGCCTCCCCGAGGATTCATGATTTCTTTCCTGATCACTCCATCATCCGCTGCAATCATGACTCCGCTCTTGCAGCTGGGAGTGATGCCTGCAGGCGCAGTACTGAACAAGCGGATGGCTGGAAGCTTACATGTAGCTGCACGTGCAACAGCAGCTGGTGGGGTACTTCCTTTCTCAGTGACTGATTTCTTCGCAGCATTTTGGCTGCAAGACTGAAACATCTTTGTGAATTGGCTCACAGGATCGTTGAACTGATCAGCTTCCCCAAGTTCATGGCCTAGTCCTTGAGGAAGGTCCGCATCTGAGCCTGCACCCTGAATCTGTCTTTTCTTCTTATGGGCGGAACCTGAAAGGCTTCGGTGCAGTGACCCGTGGGTTATTTCACCATCATCGTCATCATCATCATCATCATCATCATCATCACTGGAGCTACTGAGTTCGATACAGAGCGCATGAGACCCATGATCATCACCAAGGATCTGATGCTTCCGTTTCCCTGAGAAGCCCTGCTGAGTTCCTGGATCATCAGACTTCTGCTGCAACCTTTTCGTGGAGCTAGGCACCTTGCAGCAATCATATGCATCGCCCCAGCTGGGTGGTGATTTGGGTTCGTCATGACTAGTATCAGAAATATTCTCCTCCTCCTCCTCATCATCATCATCAGAGGTATTCCAAACCTCGACCAGCTCATTACTGCTCATGCGCTTGCTGCAGTACAGCTTGTCGAGTGAGCTCGCATGGAGAGTGGCAATAAAACCACTGTTGACTGCATCTCTTGCACCAGCTTTTGCATTCCCATCTCTGTTGAAGATGTCGACGACGAAGTGAGTGGCATCAGCCAGGGAAAAGTGCAGCTGATCGTCCTCTTTGAGGTGATGATCGTAAGCAAACGCTCTCCAACCTCTATAGATGCATGGATTTTTGGTGTAGTTCTTGAGTTCCACTGTCCAGAGATCCCCACTGGGTCCCTCCAACGTAAACGTCTTGTTCTTCATGGACTCTGGAAAGTTCTCAGCAAATCCAAGCGGAATCCCCTAAAGCACAAGTTCACGACAACATCGTGAACATGATCCAGAGAGTCTTAGAATGAAGAAATCAGCAAATTATTAGAATCCTCTGCAGTACATGAAGAAGACTAGGATCTTGTCAGCTGCAGCTGCTACACCAGAATTCCAACAATTTCAAACCTATATATGTTACTGTACCATCCATGAGCGTTGTGCATAGGCCAAGCATCCTTTGATCATCGGCTTCACAAAGTAGGGCTCATTGTTGATCATCACTTCTCGCTGATCACTGCAGCAGCTGCTAGTACTCAACCCCTGTTGCAGATGATGATCAGTTATATTACCGCCGGAGTTGTTGCTGCTGCAGTTATTATACTTCTTGAGATGCTGCTGATCCAGCTGCTGCTTCTCCAACCTCCGCTGCACTGCTTTCTTATGGATCTCACCATGCAGCTTGTAACACTGGTTTGTGCAACTCACACATGGCCTGAAATCTTTCCCTGCTACATCATGCTGGCGCACCACAACATTATTGTTATTGCAGCTCATTATATTCTTCCGACCTTTTTGCCGCTGCCGCTGCCGCATCATGAATCTTCCCCAATTTCTCTTCAACTGATGTACAAAAAAACCTAAACTTCTCACGATCAGATCAAAAACCCAATTGATAGATCACTCTAAACCCGACTTATAACAGTTTGCTGCCATTGCATCTGCAACGAGATTGCACGATTCCTCTAGAAAACCACATGAGATCTTCATCTCTCACTGCCTGCAGATCGCCTCCTCTATCTCATGACACTGTAATCCCTGGGCTCCCTCTCTGCCCTAACAGCCATAGTAGTAATAATTTAGATAATGATTAGTGAATCAATTAGCCATGTATTAGTAATAATTTAGTCAGCTCAATAAATGATTAGTAGCTGAATTATCTACGTACTTTCTAATGAATTATTGCCTTGCGCACGCAATCAATGTAACTATGTTGGGCCATATAATAATTCATCTCCTTGTTTGGTGTTTTAACTAATTTAATTAGTCCGGTTCCTTTGCTAATTTATGTTTTTGATGTTAACTAGTTTAAGTCTGGCTATAATTTGCTGATGTGCAAATTGTGCACTAAGTTGTGTTTTCCAGAGCAAAATCATGAAACCTTAACTTTTCATGATGTGCAGCATTATTCAAGATTAATCATGGTAAGCATTTTATTTATTTATTTATTTAAATACATTTTTACCCAATTCTCTGATTTAGCCACATAGGTGATCATCCAAAAGAGGAATTAGCTGCAAGTTTGGATATGTAGTCCAAAGAGAAAAGTAGAAAACTTTTTGAACTCTCCTATAGTTTGGCGACCTCCTGAAACCCATATCTCCTAAATATGGTGAATTCAGATTTTTTTCCCCTCAAAATATGGCCATAATTTTTTGGATTTTTGGGAAAAATATGGCCATATTTTGAATCAGAATTTTCTTTTCAATTTTGTGATGTCACCACATTGGTGATCATCGACAAGGAGATTTAGCCATGTTTGGCTATAGACCAGCTATGGATGCAAAATTTATTGAAATCCTTTTATATCCTGGCTACTCACTTGAAAAATGTGTGGATGTTTAGGTTGATTTTGGGTTGCTGGACAGGTTATCAAAAAATTCGGTAATAACTATTAATTATGCATAAGGATAGGTTATCAAATAATTGTGTGATAATTGCCCATTATCTTCTTGGTTATTAGCCTATTATAAATTTTAAATTATTAAAATTAAAATGATTTCTTTCTCTTTTTTTAGTTTAGGTTTTCTTTTTATCAGTGTTCAAAGATCAATAATCTACTTGGATGATAATCAAGTCATCCACGTAAGTTATTAGATCATCCTAACATTAAGCTTTAATATATAAGGACATCTCCCATGGCAACACTAAAATTTCCTTTACACAAATATATCAAATGGCATTCACTATGTTGTTCCCTATTGTTGTTTTATGTTTTGATTACAAACTTCATCCATAAAATGACAATGTTGGGCTCATTCATGGTTGAGGCTTTTTTGAAATGGAATTTTTTTTAATTTTAAAAACTTAGTTTTTACAAATAGTATTTACACAAGACAAATTTAAGGGAATTTTTAAAAATAGTTCAAACTAAAATAATTCATGTGATGATGATGATTTTTTACATGTGTACATTGATGTGCATATAAACTTTGATTTAAACTTATGAATGTAAAAAATGCTTGAATTAGCTTTGTATGAACAATTTGATAATTTTTTGGCATAATAATTTTTTTCACATTTGACTTACACTTTGGGTTACAAGTTTTAGGCCTATTGAATTAAAAAAAATCAACCCAATTGGTTTTTTTGCTTTTAGTTTTAAGATTGAACTTTTTTGTTTTCAAAATTCTCATCCAATGAACATGGCCAAATATAGATGTAAACATTATTTATCCATAAAAGAAAATTTACACTAATTGCATTAGTTAATGCATTCCTTTTAATTTTCTAATAAAAATATCCAATTTGGACATTTGATATATTAGTTTAAATTTTTGAAAAGTTTTGTATAATGTCCAAAATGTTTTAAAAGTTTTCTATTAATTTAACATGACATCATAATATTTATTGACATACAAAAATCCACTAAAATTATAATAATACAAATAATAAAAAAAATTCAAAGTTGCCCTTGGGAATCCCTTAAAACTAAAACACTCCTCTTTGGTACCCCAATCCTGAATCAACTTATCTCATGTTATTATTTCTTTCATGCAATTTATCATATGCAACTATGTCAATTTTTTATTGCAAATGCTACTCGAATTAAAAACTAATAATAAAATGTTGCAAATTTGCATTGTTTCTTTTGTGTCTTTGGAACATGCTGGGTAACACTTTGGGAACTTTGGGAACCCATTGGGATATCAACTTGGAACAGGATGGAAATTATGAAAAATCTTATGGGCATTTGGTGCAAACACTTTGGGAACACCAAATTTCAAAAATTTCAAAGTCGCTTAGAAATCAAGCTTTGAAACCGGCCTCCACAACAAGCCAGATTCAACCCCAACCTAAACCTGGAACCAAAGACTCTTATTATGGTTGGAGCTAAAACTATTGATCAAGAAAATTTAACCTAACCCTAACGTTGGCAGATTTTAACTTTTTGACAGTATTCCCTAAACCTGAAATTGAAGGATCTTCCAGTTTACAAAGTCCTTTACAGCTGGACCATGCGGTTCTTGCAAAAACCAAGAGCTGACCAACTTTGCTAGATACAAATGACAGAATTGGCTGCCACTTTCAATCTTGGTACTCCCTATACCTATCTATACACTACATAAGAGCCAACCTATGCTAATTTTACATCCCAGCTTTGTGACAGATCCACTCACAGATGGTCTGAATGTAGTAGCCAAAGAGAAATCTCCAAGTGAACAACATGCAAGTAGAGATGGAAATAATTCTGTGTTTCAAGAAGCTGACCACTCAATGTACAGAGGCATGGAGCTTTGGTACTGCAGTAATGAAGTAGATAGGTGGAAGTTTGAGGAAGGTTTCTAGCAAGGTAGTATTGATGAAGTAAGCTGAAGTGTGAGGAAGGTTTCTTACAAGGTAGCATTGACACCCACTTCAATCATGGTACTAATTTGAAGAGTGTGACCTCTCTCATGAGACCTAAGACATCCTTGTTTTGTACTGAATATTTCTTGAGTCAACAATCAAGCCAATTTAGTCTCTGAATGTAACTGCACGCCCCCTACACATGTTATAAGAAGTATCCATATGGGGATTAGTTGTTCAATACCAATTGTTTGATCTTCTAGAGTCCCAAAATCCAAGACTAGCATTGTTAAAAGAAATTTCCACAAGATTAAATATTTGACCTGTGCAAGTCACTGCTTTTCTACATTTGAATATGGGCTCTACATTCTCTGTTGCAGAACTATGAAACTATATTCACAGTTGGATCCTGCACCCACCAATAGAGAGAGCTTTAAACCACCAGTATATTGACCTATAAAGCAAGATAGATTCAGAATACAATCAATTTCTTGAGACACATAAATGTTGCTGAACCAGAATGCTGGCACAGCAGAGAAGAGAATCACCACATTTAGGACAAAATGAATAGAAAGTAACACCCTATTTAATTGGAATGACAGTTATGTGAGAAACTGTCTTGTTGCTAGTTCAATCAACACAAACATGGACATTTAGGCTTCATAAATTATTGAGGCAACCTCAAGTATGATCCTTGGCAAGCAAAGCTCCCCCAAGTACCCAACAGAGGCAACCCAGGTCAAATAGTAAGATTGACTGGTTTTCCAAGGAAAACAAAAATTGTAGTGCAAATATACTCTTTTTAGGCACTAGTGGAATTCTTCAGATAAGCAATGAGATCAGCTCGTTCTTGTGGCTTCTTCAAACCGGGAAACACCATCTTTGTACCAGGAATATACTGCACCAATCAACACAAACGCCCAGAATGCACAATTAGATCATCTTGACAATTAGTGCTAGGAATCTACTCTTCATAAGTACTACTGAGAACTTCTCCATACTTGTTGAAGAATCATAGGGTTCAATGGACAACATTCACACCCACTCAGGCTACAGTCCTCATAGAGCTGAGACTCACACATTGCTAATCACAAATGCAACATGGCATTACAAGTAGTGAAATGCCTGGCAATGAATCCATACTTTAGGCCTTCCAGACATTCCACAGTACTCATATAGCCATTGCTCACACATTGCTACAACAGTCATGGTTCAAGAATTATTGCCCTAGAACATTGGCAAAGTCCCTGCACTGAATTCATACTTTGAGCTTCCAGAAATTCCACATGATATCTGTGAAAGAACAGCAGTATGTAGAAAATCCAAAAACCAGTGCATGCTGGCCAGCAGATAGAGAAGTCTGGAGACACAAGCACATCTACAGAAACTCCGACTACAAAATTTGAAGTTCTGGTCAATCTTCCCCCACACCCGTACCTATTGACCTCTCTCTATCTTCCTCCTGAGGCTACATCGTGCATTGTTGTGTCCCTTCTAGAGCTTTTCTTCACCCTAATGGCGCAAATCTAAGGAAATTTTTTGCCATACCTTCTTCGGGTTCAGCAGATATTCGTAGATGTGCTCTTCACTCCACACCACAGCCTTGTTCTTGTTGGCAGCAGAGTAGGTATAACCCGCAGTCGTCCCCGACGTCCTCCCGAACAAGCCGTGCAAGTTCGGCCCTGCACGAAATCAGTCAAATCGGTTCAAGCGTCGAGCAAATCAACCTTCGGTGCTCTCTCTATCGATCTGCTACAAAGTTCCACTTGAGCTTCGACATCGATTAGCGATCATCAATCACAACGAGTACTGCTCAAGCTGCAAAAGACCGAACTAAAAAAGCCGCAAGACGCCTGGAACTTTATCCGCATCATGAGAGGCAACAGCAGTATATAAAAAATACCTTGCTTGTGACCCGCAGCCTGTTCCACGGCGTGACACTGCGCGCACTTCGTCTTGAAAATCTTCTCACCGGCTTTTTCGTTCCCCTTGGGCGCCTCCGCAAAGGTCGCCATCGCCACGTCCTACCCGCAACAGCAGCTCCCGATGCAGATCTTCCGGTAATCTTTTCACTCCCTTCCTGCCCGCAAAACCACCAAAGAAGAAAGCAAGAAGAAAAAAGAAGAGCAACAATCAAACCGGCACAAAGAAGAAAAGAGAGAGAGAGAGAAGGTCGATCAAACACTGAAGCTTTCGCGTAGCTTGTAGCAGAGCAACACTTCCTGCGTGCGCTTCAGATCGCTGCGATCGACAGAACGTTTTCTAGAAAGCGGAAGAAACTGCCGCGACGCGGCGCTCTGGGAACTACCCGAAGGGGAGGCCTCGGAACCGACGTCCGGCGACGCGTGGCGCGACGGAAGCCGTCTTACGCTGCGTTCCGGCCGCCGTATGTGACCTATCAAAAAGTTGTCAAGCTATGGTAAGCTAAAGTTACCGCGCTATGGTAAACAGAAGTTACCACGCTAAGGTAAGAAATAGTTACCCAAACATGGTAAACCAAAGTTACCATGTTGTGGTCAACAGAAGTTACCAAGTAAAGGTAAGTCAAAGTTACCAAGTTATGGTAAGTTAAAGCTGCCAAGTTAGGATAAAGAGCAGCTACCAAGTTAACGTAAGCCAAAGTTACCAAATATGGTAAACCAGAGTTACCAAGATATGGTAAGTTAAAAGTTACCAAGTTACGGCAAGTAAGGTACCAAGGTATGGTAAATAAAAATTACCAAATTTCGGGTTACGTATGATAGGCTAAGAAGCTAGGAGCGTCTCTTCGATTGGTGTGGGGGCTGGGGGTGTAAAAACAAAAATTACGGCAGTGAGGTAAGAAAAGAAAAGAACAAGGGCAAAAGTTCCACGAGATTCTAGCCAATGGGAAACCGGACGCCCACAATCGGGCCCCTTCATTGGACATTAAGCAAGTTGTGTAAGACAGTTGATGAATTGCTATCTGCCACGTGCAAGAAAAAGGAAATTCTATACCATGTGGAAAATATATAAATTAATTTTATACCACGTGGATATACCTGTGTATCATAGATACGCTTTTTCACTTATGCCTGAAATCGGGAACTTTCCGTAGGGTAAAAAATAAATTAAAAAATTAAAATTAACAACTATCCTTTGGATTTTTTTGGTTCTTTTCCTGTTCTCAAAGTGTTCCCATCAAGTTCGCAAGGAGTTTTGGTGTCAAGTTCTGAACGTGTTCCCAAAGTTCCCAATTTGTTTCCCAAGATGTTCTCAATAGCACCATACTTTTTTATTTCCTATGCTTTGCCCTAAGTTGTCCCCCCCTTGTCACCTACTGTATATAGAGAAACCAAAGGCCAGATAGGTATTCCATCTTTCAATAGAAACTTCTATTTTGTGAAGCCTCAACAGTTTCAGTAGTTTTTGGTGATAGGCCAATCAAATGGGCTTGTTGTAAAAGGGAAAAAAAAAAATTGAAGTTAGGAGGCACACCTCTAATTAATTGAATCATGTTATGTTTTACAACATCACTATGAGACTTCAACCTAAGTAATTGTTGGTTGTCTCCAAATAAATAAGTACCACCAGTTTATAATGGGGTTATTAATGACGAACAATTTTGGAAATAAAAATTTCATGCAGCCAATGGGAAGGCTCAGCATGCACTCAAAGTGCCTTGATTTTTTCTTTTAAGTCTTGGGGTGGGGGATCTTTTTTCTTTTTCATTTTGTTCCCAATATGTTCCCATCAAGTTCCCAATGGGTTCCCATCACGTTCTCAACATGTTCCATAAATTCCAAAGGTGTTCCCAATAGCAACTGGCTTCAATCCCATATGTTTTGCCCAAAGTCCTCCCCTTCTCACCTATATAGGTGGGCCAAAGGGGGTGGCACTCCATCTTTCCATAGAATCATCTATTTTGGGGAGCCTCCATAGTTTCCATCAAGTTCTCAAGAAGTTCACATCAGGTTCTCAAAATGTTCCTCAAGTTCTCATTATGTTTTTTAAAGACGTTCCCAATAGCACCTCAATTTGATCCCAAATTGGTTGGCTTCACTTCAAGTTCTTCATTAATTAATAGAAGCTTGAATAAGGGCCCCTTATTAGGTACTCAGTTGTGGATGAACATCAACTGAGTTAATATTTGGTTTCACCTTGGTAACCAATTCTGTAGGAAATATAGGTCTCATATATAGGTAGGTAGGTAGGTAGGAAAAAGGTAACTACTAGGTGACTAGATGGTTTATACATGGCTAAGGGCTGTTTTTATTACCTACCTGCTAACGACCCCCTGCTTGTAGGTTGTTAGTAGGTAGGTAGGTAGATAGAAAAAAAGAAACTGAGTTAATAACCATGGTTAGCTAGGGAACTGGAACCCAACAGAAAACTGTTTCCTGACCACTTACCATTCATCCATCCTTCATGTGCACTGGTGAGTGCTGGTTTCATTGTGGCCCATGACTAAGGACCCCTAGTCCTTGCAAAAAGTACAATACTAGTTGTCTCCAAGTATTAATAATTACTTCCAAGGCTTCAAGCCGAATGATTCTTGTGTATTTGGTGACTTCTAAGGGTGAACTAAAATAGGCCCACTTTACACTAGGAGTCAGGGCCAAAGTTCAACCCAAATCAAGCATTCCTTTTGGTGCAAAGGTTGAAATTGGCCCCAAGAGCTTTTACACTAGGAATCAAGGCTGAAATAAGCTACTAATAAATGCTGAACTTTATGGCCTTGTATTGGCCTCAAGGCTTAAAAAAAAGGATACCATGAAATTTGAGAAGCCAATCCCCAACCATTGAGGTCAATGTTCTAGCATTTATTAGTAACTTGTGGCCAAACAACAATCCAAAAATGCTCAAAGTTGGCCCCAAGTTTTTTTTGGCCCTGACTCCTAGTGTAAAGTGGGCATTAGATTGCCACTTGATGCTTGGTGGGTGATTTCTATTATTCACCATTACAAGTTGTTATGTGTAGGGTACCTGGTGGCACCACCTTGTGCTTATTTGTTTCACAGTTGTCACAATGATACACACCTACTTCCATAGTAGCCAAAGCTCTCCTACTAGTCAATCATGTGCCTTGTTGTGTTAGACACTCTACTAGTCTACCCTCTAGGTCCTTAAAAGTGTAGCCCCACACCTACTACCCCTCAAAGAGGAAAGAGCAGCGCTGGGCTTTTTTCACTTTTTAGAAATAGTGACAGGCTGGCTGGTACCTTCCGCAGGTGTGAGAACATCCCTACATGTCAGGGTAGGAGATCCCACTTGATGAAAACAGGTTTCTTCAGGCACGTAAGGGACCCTTATATGGTGCCCTTCAAATGCACCTATTAAATTTGTCTGAATGCTTTATGGGAAGACAATAAACAAGGAGTGGAAAAATTTGGTAGACAAGGAAATTTGTAACTGGAAGTATTGTTACACAAACATATGGAAAAAAAATAGTTTGGTTTTAATGAATTATGGAATTTTGGTTGTTTGACACCATGTGTTAGACAAAAAAACACTAATCTCACGAAGACACTACTGAACCAGTTATGAAAAAAGACCAGCTAATACTAATACCGGTTTATAGTTTATATGTATATTATGGTCGTGATCTCAGCTTGCTATTTTTTTCGCATATTGTTTCAGGACCATCATCGAAGATCAAGTGCAAAATCACAGCCAGATTTTTCAAAGTGACAAAGAAGTTTTTTTGGTGGGGAGGGGGGGAAGTGTGCACAAAAGGCAATTAGTCCTTGCAATGTGCTTCTAATGTGCATCTTTCTCCTCTTATTTTGCACCCTATTTTTTCCTACTTCTAAAGATGACTAGAGTTTGCATCTCATGGATTTTCAGTTGAACATCATTTAGTGTGTCATTTAGGGTTTTGAGGTCCCTTTTGTTTTGTGGGTTTTACCTATAGCCCGAAACCCCCTCTCTCTCTTTTATGTTATAGTCATTTTGTGCTCTGCACTCTTACATGTGAGACATAGTTATGACATGAGTACAAGTGATCATCTTGCAGTCACCATGA